>OJGU01000157.1_pt1 | contig 46128 bp, 38 predicted proteins | sample 1594741 | NCBI WGS metagenome assembly OJGU01 (sample SAMN05416841, study PRJEB24817) | seawater metagenome | isolation source: Sea water | place: Canada:Atlantic | collected 2013-07 | reverse complement strand
TGGGCTCGGAGATGTGTATAAGAGACAGGGGGTGCTCGAGGGAGCAAGTCCCGGAGGCCACCCGATGGAGGCCCCCGAGGTGCGCCGGGATGCCCAGGCGGGCACCGAGCTCCACCGCAAGCGATCGGATAAACGACCCCTTGCTGACGCGCACCGTCGCCGCGATCTCTCCCCGGGCGACAATCTCGACGTCGGAGATCGACAGCACGCTCATCGGGCGCTTGGGCACCTCGAAGGCTTCGCCACGGCGGGCCTTTTCATGCGCCCGCTCGCCATCGACCCGGACCGCGCTGAAGGACGGTGGGGCGAGTTCGTGGGTCCCCAGCAACCCCTCCAGGACCTCAGGCGCCCGAGCCCACGTCGCGTCCTCAAGCTCTGCCCGGGCCGTCACGTCGCCCGCCGCGTCCGCGGTGGTCGTCGAAGACCCCAAGACGAACCGCCCGCGGTACGTCTTGTCGTCGTCGGTCAGCATCGAGACGAGCTTCGTCGCTGGCCCCACGCAACACACCAGGAGGCCGGTCGCGTCCGGGTCCAAGGTCCCGCAGTGGCCCACGGAGCGCGTCCGCAACACCCACCGGATGAAGTCACAGACTTCGGCCGAGGTGGGTCCGGCGGGCTTGTCGATGTACAGAACGCCGAGCGGTTCGTCCGCGGCGCGCTTACGCCTGCCCATCGGACTCGTCGTCGGATCCGGCGTCGGGTTCGGCCTCCGCAAGCTCGGTCCCTGCGGCGTCCCGTTCGGCGGCTCGTTCCGAAGCGTGGATCTCGGCCAGGACCTGCTCGATGCGGGTCCCGTGTCCGATGGAGTCGTCGTGCTCGAATCGCAGCGAAGGTGTTCGACGAAGCGTCAGGACCTTGCCGAGATGCCGCTTGAAGACACCTTGCGCGGCGTTGAGGCCTGCGACAACACGGCCCACCTCGGGTCCGCCCTGCAGGACATCGATGAAGACCCGCGCCACGGAAAGGTCCGGTGAAACGCGAACCGCGGTCACCGAGATCATTTCCTGTCGTTGGACGCGGTGGTCCTTGATCGCACCACGCAGAAGCGCCCCGGCGATTTCTCGCCGGAGCAACTCCTCCACTCGGGATTGACGCGTGCTCACGCGTGTTCCTCTGCGGTCCGCCCCACGCTAGAGCGTGGGCGGAATGGCTTCCATCTCGAAGGCTTGCAGGGTGTCGCCCTCTGCGAGACCGGTGTAGCCATCGACAACGATGCCGCATTCGAAGCCGTCTTTGACCTCTTTGACATCGTCCTTGTGGACGCGAAGCGAGCTGATCACGCCGCTGTGAAGGACTTCGCCGCCGCGAACAACCCGAACGTGGGAGTTCCGCGTGATGGAGCCCCGGGTGATCCGACAACCGGCAACAACGCCAAGCCTCGGGATGGGGAACAGCGCCCGGACCTCTGCTTCGCCCTGCTCGCGCTCCCGATACTCGGGCTCGAGAAGGCCAATCATCAGCTCACGAGCCATGTCCAACGCCTCGTAGATGACGCTGAACGTGTGGATCGTGACCCCTTCGCTCTCCGCGACAGGGGCGGCCTTCCCGGCCGTCTTGACGTTGAAGCCGAAGATGACGGCGTCGCCTGCGTGGGCGTACTTGACGTCGGTCTCGTTGATTTGACCGACCTCGGCCTTGATGACCTTGAGTTTGACCTTCTCGGTCTCGTTCGTGATCTCTTCGAGGGCCTCGGCAAGCGCCTGGGCAGAACCCTGGACGTCGGCCTTGAGCACGACCTTGAGCACCGGAACCTGCTTGCGCAGCATCATCTCGGTGATGCTCGGTCCGGTTCGGACGCTCTCCTTGCGGAGTCGCTTCTCGCGGCGGTGAGCCACCAGAGCTTTGGCGTCCTTGTCGTTGTCGACGACGTTGATGGTGTCGCCTGCGTGCGGAACACCCGACAGACCCAGCACCTCGATCGGAGTCGAAGGGCCAACGGTCTTGAGCATCTTGCCGTTCTGGTCGACGAGACCCCGCACCCGGGCGTGGAACTCGTTGGCGACGACAATGTCTCCCTTGGTGAGGGTGCCGTTTTGGACGAGAACCGTGACGACGATGCCGCGGCCCTTGTCGATGCGAGCTTCGAGCACGGTGCCGCCCGCGTTGCCTTCGACCGGAGCCCGAAGCTCCAGAACCTCGGCTTGGAGCGCGAGGGTCTCGAGAAGATCCTCGACGCCCTGCCCGGTCTTCGCCGAGACCTCGACGATGGGCACGGTACCGCCGAACTCCTCGCCGACGATCTCGTGTTCCATCAGCGCCTGCTTGACGCGCCCCGCATTGGCATCGGGCTTGTCGATCTTGTTGACCGCGACGACGATGGGCACGCCGGCTTCGCGACTGTGCTTGATCGCTTCGATCGTGGTGGGCATGACGCCGTCATCGGCAGCCACGACCAGGACGACGATGTCGGTGACCTGGGCGCCGCGCTCTCGCATGGCGGTGAAGGCCTCGTGACCCGGCGTATCGAGGAAGGTGACCTCCCCTTTGGCCGTCTCGACCTTGTAGGCCGCGACGTGCTGAGTGATGCCGCCAGCTTCGCCAGCCGCGACCCGGCTTTGTCGGATGTAATCCAACAGCGAGGTCTTTCCGTGGTCGACGTGGCCCATCACGGTGACGACTGGAGCGCGCGGCTCGAAGCCTGCCTCGTCGTCATGGGAGGTCATCCCAGCTTCGTCGAACGCGACGTTTTCGGTCGTGTACCCGAACTCCGTCGCCACCATCTCGGCGGTCTCGAAGTCGATCGCGTTGTTGATGGTGATGCCACGCATCCCCATGCCCCAGAGGGTCCGGAGGATGGCGGACGCCTTCTTGCCCATCTGGTGGGCAAGATCTGCGACCTGAATGGCCTCGTCGACGCGAATCCGCTTCTTGTCGTCGCCCATTGCGACGGTGTTGATCTTGGGAGGACCTGAACGGTCCTGTCCTCGACCACCACGACGCGGAGGCTTGCGGCGACCGCGAGCCTGGTGACGCTCTTCCCGCTGCTTGCGGATCGACGCGCGCCCCATCTTCTCCTGCTCGTTCGCATCGGTGATGATCACCTGCTTGCGACGGCTTGCGGGAAGCTGAATGAAGCCGAGGATTTTCGGCTCGGAACGCTGCGATGCGGCACCCACGATGACACCCGCTTCGTTGCGGAGCACCCGGCCACTGCCGCCATCAGCCGCTGCATCTGGCTTCGCATCGGTGCCTGCGGTCGCCTCGGAGGCCGGAGCCGCCTCGGTGGCCGGAGCCGCCTCAGCAGCCGGAGCTGCGTCGGTGGCCGCTGTTGTCGCGGGCGCCGACTCGGGTTCGGCTTGGACCGCAGGAGCAACCGGAGTCGCAGCCGCGGGTTCAGCCTTCGTGTCGACGACAGGACGTTGGGCAGGACGTTGGGCGCTGACCTTTGGCGCGGGCCGAGACGCCATCCCCCCAGGGAGGCGACGAGTGTTCGAGGGAAGCTCGATCATCTCGCCGACCTTGGGGGCCTCACGTTTGGGCACCGATGCCGCTGCAGCCTGAGCGGCTGCCTGGGCTTGAGCCGCAGCCTGAGCTGCTGCTGCGCCTGGCTTGCGCTCCGACGCCGGGACGGGACGGGTCGTCGATGGACGAGCCGCCGGACGACGCGTCGCAACCGGCGGACCGCCTGCTGCACGTTCGCCTCCGGGGCGACGTCGGGTGACGGGCGCTCCAGACGGTGGAGGCGCTGTGCGAGTCGGTGCCGGCTCGTCCGGGGTCGCTGCGACCTCGGGTTCGGGCTCGGGCTCGGCCTCACGCTCGGCGCGGCGGCGACGAACGTCGGCCCCGCGTCGGCGAATCACCGTACCGCCGCTGCGCTTGCTCTCGCTCTTGCTGCCGGCGATGACACGCTCTTGCGTTTCGACGGGGGCCGCAGCCTCCTCGGGAACACCACGTACCGTTGCCCGCACGCGCGTAGCCTCTTCAGGCGTAAGCGTGGACATGTAATTCTTAATGGGAATGCCGAGGTTACGGATCACTGTTTCCAGCGACCGGTTATCCTCGTTCAGCTCTCTTGCGAGCTCATAGACTCGAACCTTGGCCATGATGACGCACCCCCTCAGTGTGGGCCTCACGTGCTCTGCACATCGAGATGTGCAACTGCGTGAGATGGTTCAGACGACGAGGCGACGCGGACGCGGTGTCCGTGGCGGGGCTCGTACGCCGAAGTTGTTCAACCTGATCTGTCACGGCTTGCTTGGTGTCCACCCAGAGGGTCGAGCCAGGAGCCGCAACTGACAAGGTATTGGGACCAGTCAGCGCGCGCGCGAACGCACGCCGTTTGACAGCGATTTCGTAGCAGGAACGCGACGGACACAGATAGGCACTGCGTCCTTTGTCACGCTTGGGATTCACAGCCGGCACGATGTGTCCATCGGACCGACGGCGAAAGCGGAGGAGGTCGGAGGCGGGTTTGCGAACCCGACACGCGACACACATCCGAGAAGGCTTATGGGCAGCCGTAGACGTTGAGACGGTCAATCGCCACCTCCTACGGTTGGACGCGGCGCACCACCGCCAGCAGGGTCTCCGCCAGCGTGACTCGGATGGTCGGGGTGCGCGGGGTCGTTGGGATCCTCGGGGTCGGGCTCGGGCGGGTACTCGACCTTGAGTTCGAGCGTGCCGCTGGCCGCGTCGTTCGCGACTTCGATGATCTGCTCGGCAGCCGAGACATCACCGAGGCCCTCGACCTGGGTCAGCTCGTCGGCGTCGGCGACCGCGAGATCACGAAGGCTACGCCAGCCCATGTGGAAGAGGATCTCGGACATCTCGTGTCCGACGCCGGGGATCGCGGCCATCTCGGCCTTGTTCCGGACCTCCTGCTGACGAATCTTACTCTCGGAGAAGATGTCGATGCGCCAACCGGTCAGACGCGAGGCCAGACGGACGTTCTGGCCGCGTTTGCCGATCGCCAGGCTGAGCTTGTCGTCGGGAACGATGAGCTCCATCGTGTGCCGATCGGCGTCGATGAGCACCCGTGAGACCTGCGCGGGCTGAATCGCGTTGCACACGAACCGGGCGGGGTCATCGTTGAACGGGACGATGTCGATCTTCTCGCCCCGAAGCTCCTGCACCACGGCTTGGACGCGAGAGCCTCGCATACCGACGCAGGCGCCAACCGGGTCGACGTCGCGCTCGCGGCTGGAGACGGCGATCTTGGACCGCGCACCAGGCTCGCGGGCGCAGGCTTCGATGCGAACGATGCCCTCGAAGATCTCGGGAACTTCGTGCTCGAACAGCTTCTCGACCAGGCCGCGATGGGTTCGCGAGAGGATGATCTGTGGGCCGCGGGCCGACTTGTCGACGTCCTTGACGTAGGCGACGATTCGGTCGCCGGGGCGCAGGGACTCCCGAGGCACTTGCTCGCGCACCGGGAGGATCGCTTCGGCCTTGCCGTTGTCGACCTCGACGATGATCGAGCCGCGCTCGAACCGGCGAACGATGCCGGTCATCAGCTCGCCCTTCTTGTCCTTGTACGCGTCGTACAGGTTCTCGCGCTCCGCCTCGCGGACGCGCTGGATGATGACCTGCTTGGCGGTTTGAGCCGCGATGCGACCGAAGCCACCACCGACACCGGCGCGAAGCGCCTCGATCTCGGGATAGTCTTTGGCCTGCTGCTCAGCGCGCTTCTTGTCGCCGGGCAGGTAGAAGATCTGGAAGAGGAGTTCGTCGCCCTCTTCGGCCTCGAGGCCCGAGCGCTGCGCCTGCGCGAGCGTGAGCTCCCGAAGCGGTTGGGTGACATCGTCGACGACGTAGAGAACCTGGAACAGGTTCACCATTCCGGTCTCGTCGTCGAAGGTCGCCTCGATCTCGCGCTCTTCGAAGACCTTTTTGGCCGCGGCAAGCACCGCTTGCTCCACCGTTTCGGTGAGCACAGCCCGCGAGATGTTCTTCTCGCGGCAAACCTGGTCGATGACCGTGCTGAGGTTGACTGCTTCTTCCATGGCTGCGGAACCTTTCCGACTGTCCGATGATCCGACCCTGTTCGACCCTGTTCGAAGTTCGATGCTGATGGCGACGCGTTCGAAGGAATGCGTGCGATCAACCTTCGTAGACCAGATGCGCTTTGCGAATCTGGTCGAGGTCGATGACCTGATGCGCCCCGCCGTCGGGATCGACGATCGTGACCGTTCCGGCGCGGTCGTCTTCGGGGGCATGAGGGGCGGATTGGACGTCCTCAATGCGTCCGTTGAAGTTCTTCTGCTTGGATCCGGCATCCAGCGGAGAAAACGTGGTGACCTTGGCAAGGCCGCCGATGTGGCGGCGAAAGTGGGAAAGCTTGGCGAGCGGCCGGTCGATGCCCGGGGAGGACACCTCCAGCACGTACGGCGCCTTGAGCACGCGAGCGACCGCGGCGGCGTCGGGATCGGCCTCGGCGGCATCGAGCGTGCTCGAGACGATCGGCGCCATCTTGGAGCAGTCATCCAGCGAAAAGCCGCCGTCGGCTCGGTCGAGGAAGATGGCGAGGCGACGGTGTTTGCCGCTGCCAGAGAACTCGGTGTGCACGAGTTCGTAGCCCATCGATTCAACGACCGGGGACAGCAAACCTTCGAGCAGTTCCTCGGGGCGGACGACCCTGGCCGATGCGCTAGGCGCCTCAGTCCCGGTGCCGACAGCAGCCACAACAGCACCCACCACAGCGCCAGCACCGGCGACTGCGTCGACAGAGTCGGGCGCGCCAGGGGCGTTGTCTTGAGGCTGTTCGGAGGAGGGACTCATAGGGAAGTTTGGTGGGGTGCGGCGGTCTGCGGTCGGCGGCGGCGAAAAAAAAGAGCGGGACCCTAGGGTGCCCCACTCTCAAATGGCGTTGCCTTTTGAGATGCTGCGGAGCGAGCGAATAACACAAGGTTTGGGGCCCTGCAAGCGCGGCGTGCGAACGTTCAGGCCGTCTGAGGCCTCCACAATCGCTGCGGTTCTGGCAGACTGCCGCTCCAGTGGCCCGTGCCCGAGCTCAAGCCGGACTCCATGACCTCATGGAGCGCTACGTCGACGGAGATCGGCGGGCGTTCGAAGCGCTGCACACGGCCCTCTCGCACCGTTTGCGGGGGTTTCTGCTCAAGCTGGTGCACGATGAACCCGCGTGCGACGACCTGCTCCAGCTCACGTTGTTGAAGGCCCACCTCGCCCGCGATCGGTTCCGCGTCCCCGGTGGGGACCCCGATGGTGCCGTTCAAGCCTGGTACTTCGCCATTGCGCGGAACGTCGCGATGGACTTTCTGCGAGATCGGCACCGGTCCAAGAAGCGTGAAGCCGGCAGCTCAGACGACGCCAACGACCCCGTAGGCGCCCTTGCCGACCCCACGCCAACCGCCCAGGAGCACGGTGAACAGGTCGAGTCTGAGGCGCTCATCGTCGAAGAGGTTCGGGCCGCGATCGCCCAGCTGCCGCCGAAGCAGCGCGAGGTTGTCGAGCTCCACAAGCTGCGCGGCATGTCGATGGCCGACATCGCCAGTCGGCTCCAGGTTCGAGAGGGCGCGATCCGAGTGCGTGCGCATCGCGCGTACAAGGCGCTTGCAAGACTGCTCCAGCCCAGAAAGCGCCCGCTGCTCGGCCAGGACGACGCCACGGGGAAGGCCGAATGAAACGCGATGTCTTCGAAGCGATCGGGGCCGATCTCTCCGCTGGGACCCGAGAAAAGCGCCGACACTTTCTGCCGGCACTCGTGGGTGCGATTTCGCTCATCTGTGCGCTCCTGGCGATGGCTGGCATCCGGCAGGACTTCATCGAGATGCCGATGTGGCGCCAGGCCGCGCTGGGTGCCTCGTGGATTGTCTGCGGGCTCCTGTTCCCCGCCGTGGGCGTGGGGCTGTGGTTTCCAGGCCGCCGCACTCGAATCGCGCTTGCGGTCGCCGGCACCGCGATCCCGCTCGCCGCCGTTGTGGGATGGCCCATGGGAGGCGACCCGCCGCAGGGGGCCATGTCCTGCGGGATCGCTCTGGTCGCCTTGGGGACCGGGCTTGTGGGGGTCGGGGCGCTCAGCGGAGCGTTCGCCCAGCGTCGCGCCACCGCATCGACCACCTGGGTCGCAGCCGGACTCACCCTGGCCGCGCTGGCGACGACGAGCTGGATCTGCCCGGTCGACCACGGCGGCCACCTCGCCTGGGGTCATTTGCTCCCCGCGCTCACGTTCGCCGCATTGGCGCTCGCGTTGGGTCGTCGACTCCACCGGCGCGCCCGCACCTGAGCAGGAGACCTACTTGCGCGCGTCGCGACGCTGGCGACGCTCGAGCCGGCGCGTCAGAAGCCGGAACAGGTCCCCCGCGCCTGGCCAGTCCACGGGACACAGCTCGTGGTGGGTCCCGTCGTGGACCAGCACCATGAAGACCTGCGTCTGCCCGGTGGGTCGCAGCTCGAGGTAGAGGTCGGCGATGTCCGCGACCTTGATGCGTCGCTGCTGTCCCCGGTCGGGGAAGACGAGCGTGTTCCAGACCAGGTACGGCGCCAGCGGGAGCCTGGCCAGCAACCATGCGCGCATCCACTGCAGCAGCCACAGCCCGACGATCAACATCCCCGCCCGAAGAATCCAGCCCTGGCCGTGGACCACCTCGAGCCAACGCGGTGGCAGGCGAACGAGCAGCACGGGAAACAACACCAGAGTGCCCGCGATGAAGATCGTCGCTTCGGCGAGCTTGCCGGTCCAGTCGCTCGGACGGACCACGTGAAGGAACGGGCGCAGCATGGGCCGAGCTCAAGCCTACGCCGGCTCGCGCGGCGATGCACCCATGGCACCAGCCTTGTCCTGAGGAGCCCTCGCGCCTAGCATGCGGCGATGTTGCGTACCTGGATCGCCCTCGCATGCCTCGCCCTGGGTGGCATCAGCTGCTCCGACACAGGGGCCTCGTGCACAGAGGTTGGCTGCAGCAACGAAGCGGTCGTGACCTATCCGGGAGGTCTCGTCAGCGGGCCGTACAACCTCACGCTGCAGAACAGCGGCCAAAGCGAGACGTACGCCTGCAACGATCCTCAGACGGCAGCCGAGCTTCCGCCCGAGGTCGACTGCAACGCCGGCGGCTTCGAGTTGACCGACTCAGATTTTGGGGCGCGCTCGACCGTCACGGTCACGATCACAGACACCGACGACAACCTGATCGCCGGCCCCGCGGAGGTCGTGTTGGGGGCCGTCGAAACGCTGCAGCCCAACGGCCCCGACTGCGAGCCGACCTGCGTCGTCCGCCACGGCCGCCTGCTGGAGAACTAGGCGCCGTCCCCAATTCGGTGGAATGGTCACGGGTGTCAGCAGAGTCCAGGCCAAGGCACGAAGAGGGCGTTTGTCGGGCACAAGCAACCGATGAGGAACGACGGCATGGGCTCTGGGGGCGCCGCTGTGGCCGTTTCATCGAATTGGGGACGGCCCCTAGCACTACTTGATTGGGGCCCCGCGGTGTGATCTACGATCAGTGTGGCGACGTTCGCAGCACTCCGAGACACGCTTGATGAGTTCCTGACCGGTCACCTTGAGGGGCTGGAGAACGAGGAGCGGGTCGAGGCGTTGGGTTGGTACTGCCAGGGCCTCGGCTTCGAGGTCGAGGCGAAGACGGCCCTCGGACTCGCCGCGGCAACGAACCCAGAGGGGGTGCAGGCGAGGCGCCAGCGGTTTCAGCGAGCGTTACAGATGGGGCGCTTTGAGCACACCGAGGTGTTCTCTCGGTTGCAAGAGACGGTGTTCGAGTCGGGCCTGATGCAGGCGTACTGCATCGACGACACGGGAGTTGCGAAGAAGGGAACTCGGTCGGTCGGAGTCCAACGACAGTACTCAGGAACGCTGGGCAAGGTCGGGAATTGCCAAGTGATCGTGTCACTGCACGGCATCTCAGATTCGTTTGGGGCCTGCTTGGGTTTGCAACTTTACCTGCCCCAGTCGTGGGATGTCGCCGAGCGCCGGACCGAGGCGAAGGTTCCCGAAGACGTCGTCTTCAAGAAGAAGTGGGCCATGGCATTGGAACTCCTCGACGCTGCTCGCGAGAACGGTGGCCCAACGCTTCCGGTGTTGGCTGACGCCGGCTATGGCGATTCCCGAGAGTTTCGGGATGGACTCCGAAGCCGCGAGCTCAAATACGTGGTCGGCATCTCCTCCCAGACATCTGTTTGGCGACCTGGTACGACGGTCGAGGTCCCTAGACGTGTTGGGCCCGGCCGGCCAAACACACGAGCTGAAGCCGTCGACGGGACTGACCCCGTGCTTGTCGATGTTCTCGCGCGCGAGCTGCTCGAGGCCGGCAAGTTCAAGAGCATCTGCTGGCGGCGCGGAACAAAGGGCCCGCTGGAAGCCGAATTCGCAGCGTTGCGAGTTCGAAGCGCCGAGCGACGAACAAAGAAGCTTCCACCGGGCGAAGAGGAGTGGTTGCTCGTTGAGCGAGAGAAGAACGGCGATTTCAAATACTACCTCGCCTCGATGTCAAAGCGCGCCACGCTCAAGACGCTGGTACGCGTCGCGAAGATGCGATGGCACATCGAACGCGACTATCAGGACATGAAGCAGGAACTCGGATTCGACCGATACGAGGGCCGAAGTTGGGGCGGGTTACATCGCCACTTATCGATGGTCGCCCTCATGCATGCCTTCATCGCCCTCCAGCTGGAGGTTTTTTCCCCCGACGAAGGCGACGAGGAAGTGGACTTGGAATGAGTTCCGCCGGGCCGTCGCCCAGGTACTTCTTCGCTGGGTCGGCCACTGCCCGACCTGCCGGAGATCCTTCGACAGCTTCCCCGCGAGGAGGCTGATCAGGTAGTGCTAGTCCACCAGCTCACGGCTCGTCGAGCGCAATGTCGTCGTGGTACGCGGGGGCCGGTGCTTTGGCTCGCCCGCTGCAATCCCACGCATAGGTGTAGGTGAAGTCGCGGGGGTCTGCGACGGGATCGATCTCGATCGTACTGGGTCGTCCGTCTCCGCCAAAGGTGTAGGTGACAACCTCGCCTTCGGGGCCCTCGAAGCTGATCCGACCCTTCGCGTCTTCTTTGGTTTCGAGATCGAGCTCGACGACCGTGCTCTTGAGCAGGGGAATCGGGGCCATGGTCTTGGGGCTCTCGAGGTGGTCGTGGCTCATGACCGAGAGCCCGGTCACTCGTTCGTCGACCTCGGCCCCACCGTGGTTTTCGATCTGTCCCGTCACGTGGAGATCGATCGCGCAGGGTTGCAGCCGGCCGGCGGTCGGGCTCGCGTCGGAGGTGTCGGGCTGTACCGCGGGCGCCGGGGAGGGAGCTGCGAACGTCTCGGAGAGGTGCGCGTGAGGAACGACCGTCTTCTCATTGCGGCACATGTCGTTGCCGATCCCCTGAACACGTTCGGCGACACGGAACGTCTTGTCTCCAGAATCGAGGGCTCCGTTGCCGTTCGCGTCGTACCAGAACGCAATGTCGATGGGCCCGGGGGAGCCTCCGAACTCGTACTGAAGTCGGCCTCCGGAGGCTGTCGTCCGGGCGCGGTCGCCCTCGGGCGTGACCTCGCCAAGCGGAGCGGTCCAGTCCTCGTTGACCGCGGTCCCCCAGTGGAGCTTGTTGGGGTCGGGCACCTCGATGCCCTCGATCGATACGGACCCGGTGTACGTCGCAACTCGGCTGCAGGAAGCGACAAGCCCCAGCGTCAAGAGAATGAGGTTCCGTGTTCGCATGATGACCCTACGCCCGGGAGTAGACCGATCTTTCGTTCTTGTCCAACCATGGCCGGGCCGTGACGCGTTGATGACGAGTCAGCAGGAAACCTGAAGGAACGTGCCCGGAGGTCGTGTGTCTTGCGAAGACGCATCGCCCAAGTAGCCGGCGCATCGCCCTGCACGTCGTCATCCTTCTCCCGCGAGCAGCCGTCTACTGGCCTCGCCGCAAGTGGACGCACGCCGTGGTTTAACAGGCTGGGGAAAAACCCGGCGCGGCGGAACGCGAAGGACTTTCCGCTCCTGGGTAGGAGCCGAAGCGCAGCTGTACCGCACCATCTTGCGACATCGCTATCTCGACAGCCTGGAGGTTGCAGCGATCGCGCGATTGCTGGGTGTCCACCGCGGAAGCGCATCGCGACTGCTCGGTGAGGCTCGCCAAGATCTGCGAGCCAACCTTCGCGCGGACTTGAGGGCGAGCGACACCTCTCTAGAAGAACGTGCCGCCGACGTTGAGCCCAAACAACATCTGATGCACGGGTCCGGCGTCGGTGTCTTGCGCGGCCGCACACAGCGTCTGGCCACCCCGTTGCTGGCAGACGTCGCCTTGGGCGTTGAGCAGCAGATCGAAACGCGCCCCTACGAACACGCGGTCGCTGATGAACAGATCCAGCGTTGGGCCGACGAGACCGGAGAACCCGGCGGAGTAGTCGCGATCATCGCCGGGCAGGCGGAAGACTTGCTTCGAGAAGCCCGCCCCGAGGTTGAGACCCAGATCGAACCGCCACAGCGGGATGCTCGGACGGACCACGCCATAGATCGAGTGTTGGTAGCCGAACTCATACGGCTGGCCATCCGGGTTGACGAACGACATGTCGAACATGCCGAACCGATACGAGGCGCCCACGAAGACGTAGTCGTTGATGCGGTATCCAAGCTCTGCACCGGTGCCCAGTGATGGACGGGTGCTCCCGTCGACGGTCGTACCGCCAAGCGTCGACTTGCGTGAGCACGACGCTCGGCCTGGCAGGCAGGCAGCGCCTCCGGCAAGGAGGCTCCACTGTCCCCCTTTGCGGCGGATCTGCGGTCCTCCCCCCTCTGCGGCCTCTGCCATCGTCGGCGTCGCGACCCAGGCCAGGGCGAGGGAGGCAGCCGGGACGAGGAACTTCAGGGTCGTGCGCATGGGCGGCGGGAGGATTGCGCGAGCCTCCCCGACGACCAAGAAACCCGCGGTTGTAGGCGCAGGCTCCCGCTGCGCTCTTATCTCCGCCCTATCGCGACTCGAAAGACGACCCGCTCGCAGGTGTTTCAAATACGACAGCGTGTCGTATTTGCACTGAGTGTCTCCGGCGCAAGCCTCTCCCGAGATACACTCTTCCTCGTGGGGCGGATGGTCGTGTGGAAAGGCGCGATGATTGCGGCGCTGCTTGCGATGGGCTGTCCATCCTCGGGCACGTTCGTCTGCCTCGATGACGCAGAGTGCGGGGCGCAGGGGCAGTGCGAGGCGCCGGGGTTCTGCAGTTTCCCCGACGATCAGTGTCCCTCGGGGCGACGGTACGAGCCGCTGGCAGGCGAAGGTCTGGCGTCGCGCTGCGTGCCCGCAGCCGATGAGAGCACCGGCACCGCGACGGACTCCGCATCCGCCTCCACGTCAGGGACCACGACGCTTTCAACGGGCTCCGCTGGCGAGACAACGGCGTCCGTTGATTCAACCACCACTTCCGCGACGACCTCGGACAACGGGAACCCCTCGATCGTCATCGACCCACGGACTCGTTACCAAACCCTGGACGGCATGGGCATTCAAGCCTGGGACTTCCCGATTGCCGATCCCGACTGGAACTGGGATGCCGCCGCGCTCGCATTCGACGACGTCGACATTCACTACGTTCAGCTGATCACGTTGTTCAGCGACTGGGAACCCGCCAACGACGACGCGGACCCTTACTCGACCAACGATGCCGCCTTTGACCCGGGCGGAGAAATCGCAGCCGAGGACATCGTCATGGGTCAGTGGATGGTTGATCGCGGGTACGAGCTCAACGTGCAGAAGGTGCTGCTTCCAGGGTGGATGACCGTCGCAGACTACGAGGTACCCGCCGAGCAGTACGCCGAGTTCGCAGAGTCCGTCATCTCGTATCAGGCTGCACTCGAGGCCTCCGGAATTCCCCAGACCGAGATCGACCTGTGGCAAGCGGGTACGGCAGCGGACGCATTCAAGACACCTGCCGCAGCGGCAGCAGCGGCCGATGCCGTTCTCAACAGCCTCGACGTGTTCGGCGTGGAACGCAAACTCCTCACCCCGTCGGTGCCGGGTTCGATCGCCGAGGAGTGGCTGAGCGTTTGGTTCGAGTCCGCCGACCGGGCCGAGCAGACCGCCGCGGTCAGTGTCCGAGGCGCGGCCACATCGGAGTTCGCGGACTTCCAAGCGGTCGCAGCGTGGGGCGAGGAATTCAACGTCCCCGTTTGGGGCTACGACAACTGGTACTGCGGCTCCAACGACGGCTGCCCTGCTGCACCCGCCACAGACTCCACGACATGGGCGTCAGCGTGGGAGATGGCGCAACAGAACTATCGGCTCATCGCAGGGGCCCACGCGTCCCGCATCTACCACGCCGCGATGGTCGGCTTTCAGCCGAGTCTCGACCCCGCAACCGGCGCGAAGCTGCCGACGTTCTACGTCCTTCAGCACTTTGCGAACTGGATCCCGCCGGGGTCGGTGTACCTCTCCAGTGTTGCTGAGAACCCCGCGGTCTTCTCAGTCGCGGTGGAGCGACCCGACGGGAGCTATGCGCTGATTCTGCTCAACACCGACTTCGTCTCCAACGACGTCGAAGTCTCCCTGGCCACAGACCAAAACCTGAGCCTTGGTGCAACCGCTCAGAGCATCGCGGGCGAGTACATGACGCAGCTGGCCTCAGCAGACGAGGCCGGGCTGGTGTTCTCCCTGCCACCGAGTAGCATCTCGAGCATCGAGTTTTTGCTTCCGTAGCTTCGCTCGTCCCGTTCCCGACTTTAGGGGCCGTCCCTAGAGAGTTCAAGCTACGACCCGACTGCGTGGCCTCCGCCGGTTTTCTACGCCTGGCATCGGTGGCATCATCGGCGCCGCGTGATCATTCGAAGAGCGGCGCCCCTCCTGGTCTTGTTGACCCTCTCGACCTGCGATGCCGACACCGATGGTGGTGCGTGTGAGGCGAGCGATGAGCCGGCTTCGGTCACAATCGACAATCGAACCGGTGGCACAGTCGAGTCCGTCACCGCGACACCATGTGACGGCGGCGAGGAGCAAGAGCTAGAGCTTCCGGACACGGGCGTCGCATTCTCCGACCAGTTCACCGTCGAGCTGCCGGCTCCGGGCTGCTGGCTACTTCACTGGAATGGAGCGGGATGCACCAACGATCCTCCGTATCGCACGACGACCGACGTCTGCGGGGGTGAGTCCTACGCATGGATGGTCACGATCGACGGACGCGTCTGTGACGGCGGCTGGTAGGCGGGCCAGCTCAGGCCAGCCCGAAGAACCGGCGGGTGTTCGCCGTCGCAGCAGCCGCCACCGCCTCGGGTGTCTGTCCGCGGAGCTTTGCCACCGCCCGAAGCACATGCGGAAGCATGGCCGGCTCGTTGCGCCGCGGCGTGCCCTTGGGCGCATCGCGGGGGGTCAGGAACGGCGCGTCCGTTTCGAGCATCAGGCGGTCGCCCGGAATCATCGTGACCGCCTCGCGCAACGCTTGCCCCCGTCGCTCATCGCAGACCCACCCGGTGATGCCCAGGTACGCACCCATCGCCAGGTAGCGCTCCGCCTGCTCCGGGCCGCCCGTGAAGCAGTGGACGACCAACCCCGCAAGCCGCGGAAGCGCGGGCTCGACGAGCTCGCACAGGGCTTCGTGCGCATCACGTTCGTGCAGGAACACGGGCAGCTGCACGTCGGCAGCGATCTCGAGCTGCGCCCGCAAGCACGCTCGCTGATCGTCGGGAGTCGAGAAGTTGCGGTTGAAGTCCAACCCGCATTCTCCGATCGCCACAACTTCTTCCCGCGCGGCCAATGACCGGATCGTTTCCGCCGTGGCGCCCGAGAACTCTTTGGCGTGGTGCGGATGGGTTCCCGCGGTGGACGAAAGACGCGCTCGGTCATCGCGGGCCAGAGCCGCAGCCGCCTCGCTCGCAGCAGCGCTCGTTCCGGTGATGATCATGTGACCCACCCCAGCGGCCTGCGCACGCTCCATCACCGCGGCGCGATCCTTTTCGAAGGACCGGTGTCCCAAGTTCAACCCGATATCGATGAGCTCGATCATGCGAACGGTCGTTTCAGCCTCCGTCAAACGCCCCGGTGCTGCAAGGCTTTCGCTCCCTTGGGAACCTCTCCGCGCCCCGACGCACTGGACGGAGGCCTTGCTCCGACCAAGATCATTTCCCCTGGCACTCCTCCTCGCGACGGCCTGCGGCGGGGATGCTCGGGACGAGGGGCAATCGACCGGTCTGACCGCCCCGGCAACCGGAGCCGAAGATCCGGGGACCTCCGGAGGTCCCGAAACCTCCGATGAGAGCGGCGACGCGCCCGCAGGGTCCAGTGGCGACGAGACCGGGCAGACCTCAGGCGCCGAGAGCTCCACCGGCGGCGACCTCGGAGACCCGGACTACTCGAACATCGCCCGCCTTCAGGTGCCCGCGAGCTGGGCCACCGGTCCTGGCAACACGTGGACGTACGACTTCACCGCCGACCTCCCACCCGACTACGAGATCGCCCGCGAGTTCTATGTCGAGCACCCCGACGACTACGACTTCTTGGTGGTCTACACCGAGGGTGAGTTCGACGAGTTCTTCGCGCATGCGGTCGGCGTGCAGGAGAACATCAGCGGGATCCGCTTCGGGGAAGAACCGATGTGGTCGCAAGCCGAGGCCGCCGGAAGTGCGGGCCGCCTGCAGCAGGTCAGTCTGATGAACTCGCCGTCGCTGTATCCGGACCCCGGAGCTGCCGATATCCTGATTCACGAAACCGTGCACCGTTGGTCGGCGTTTCTCGGCTTGCAGGGCGCGCCCTCTCTGCTCGGACCCGCGGGCGGACACTGGAACATCCACCTGAGCACCGGAGGTCCGTCCGCGACCGGCTACGGCGAGCTGATCGATACCGGGGGCGGCAGCTTCCGCTTCGACGTCATCTACCCGCTTCAGATCTCCCCACTGGAGCTGTATGTGGCTGGTCTCATCCCGGCGGCTGAAGTGCCGCCGCTGTTCTACGTCGCGAACGCGACCGGGTACGACCCCGCGGTCAACCCTTGGGGCGAGACGCTCGGACCGACGTCGTATGGCGAGGACGCGACCTTCACCGGCGATCGTGTCGACTTCACCATCGACGACATCATCGCGTCCAACGGACCCCGTCTACCCGCGTTCGGCGACGCTCCAACCCACTTCCGGTTTGCGTTCGCGCTGGTCTGCGCAGACGTGACGGCGTGTGACGAGAACGACCTGGCCATCGTGGAGCAGCAGCGGGTGGCGTTTGCATCACAGTTCCCCGCAGCGACTGGGCAGCTCGCGAGTATCGAGACCGAGCTGTAGGGCCGGGGTGAGCTGCTCAGGTGTTTGAGCGGCGGCGCCAGCCCAGCGCGACGAGCACGCCGAGTGCGAACAGGGGCGGCTCGCCGCCTCGGGTTTGCACGCCGCAGCCAGCTCCGTCGTCGTTCTGGCCGCCCGCGGTGGAGTCGGGCCCGTCGGTGTCGGAGTCCCCCGACGTCGATGTCGCACTCGAAGTGTCTGAAGAGCCTGACGACGAGGCCGCACCCGAGGTCGCGGACCCGGTGGTCGGGTCCGCGTCGCCGGTCGTGCCTTCGGAGTCGTCGCCCCCGCTCGAAGACTCGTCGCCCGAGTCGCCTGTGGTTCCCTCGGGTGGCGCACCTCCGTAGGGTCCGATCCACCCATCGTGGCTGAAGGCGACGCCGGTGACGTCGTACAAGTCCCCGTTGCCCGAGGCCTGGGCAGGGCCGTTGTTTCCGATGGTGAAGGTGGAACTCTCGGAACGGAAGTAGAAGGCTTCGCCGTCGTCGTAGTGGTCGCCCAACTTGCTCGCGTAGCACTCATTCATGCAGTCGGCCGCCGAGAACTCATCGCTGGTGAAGACTGGCGTGTCGGGGTCGCCGAGAGGGTCGAAGATATGAATGTCGTATCGGACCCGCGCGAACGCCCCTTCTCTCTCCAGATACTCGATATGTCCTTCGAACCGGTACCACTTGTCCGTGTCGAGGTAGGGATCGCCAGGCTCCGCGTTGAGCGTGAAGTAGCTGGCCACCATTTCGGGTTGGGGTGCGTACGACGCGAAGTACGGCGACCATCCCGATCGATCCTCGTTTCGCCCGGACAGGCCGAGATAGAAGTTCATCGACAGGCCCCCCTCCGGCTCCCCGGTCTCGAAGTCCTGAAACGGGTGCACGCTTCCCCAGTTGGTCTCGGTATCACCGCTGACCCGCAGGTACATCCGCCAGTAGAAATGATCCTCGGAGTCGGTCCCGACGTCCTCTTTGGTCACCATCATCCAGTTCGGTTCACCTTGCAGGTTGATGGCGGCCATGTTTTCGCCGGCCAACTCGGGCGGGAGATCCTCACCGTCCGCAGCTCGAATCTGGGCCAAGGATGGCTCGTTGGTCTCGACCCGATCCCAGTTCCCTCCGTCGGAGACCGCGTTCTGCCCGGACCCGAGCTCGGTCTCCCAGACTGTCTCGAAGAACGGCGCCGCTTCAACCGGGGCGGCCAGCAACGTCAGTGCAGAGACCGCGGAGACGCAGAGCAGCCCGTTTCGAGTACAGCGCAACATCTCGTTACCGTCGCATCGCATCGCGCTGTCGTCATTTACTTGGCTTGCGCGGTCATAGAGGTCGTTTTCGCGCCTGCATGGCAAAGGCGGTCGGAGGCGAGAATGTCGTGTCTTCGACGCAGTACGACCAGGCGCGGCCATTTTGGTCGGCGCGACACAGCTCCTGTTCGACCAGCTCTTTGAGGGTTGCCTGCACAGACCGTAGAGGTGCGTCGAGGGCCGAAGCGACCTCTCGCGCGCTGGCGGCCGGACGGTGGAGAAGAAACCGCAGCACGCGCTCGCCAGCGTTGGGAGCCGTCCGCGGATCTTCGATCTTGAGTCCCGGCCCGCACGGAGCGAGCCAGAGGACTCCGGAATCGCGGTGGAGCGTTGCGGTAGCACCGAGCTGTTCGCGTGCGCGGTGAATCAGGACCCCCAGGCGCCCGGCGTGGAGCTCCGGTTCGTACACGAATCCGTAGAGCCGGGAGAATGCCTCCGCCTCCGGGATTCCGGTTTTCCCTGCGAGCCCGAGAACCGCCAGCAACGTGTGCAGCCGAGGGTGGGTTCCCGCTCCGCCCACGTCCACCAGGTTTGAGGGAAGGCACCGAGCAAACATGTTGGGAACGCGGTGGCCTTGTTGGCCGTCGCAGACGACGACCGCGGATGCCAGCCCGCCCGTCGCGGATGGAGTCGAGGGCAGCCCGGGTGCGGGCCCTTGCTGTTCACCACTACGCCATCGGCCCAGCTCTGCGGTTCCACCAACGCCTTGGCGCAGGTCAAGCGCAGCACCAAGCTGCGCAACATCGGACGCGAGTGGTCGCCAGCGCTCAGCGAGGGCTGCAAGGGCACGCCACGCCTCGTCGAGAGCCGCGCGGGCGCCAAGTCGGGCAGCCTGCAGGAACCCACGCAAGGTGTTCGACGCGTCATTCGCAGGTCCGCGCCCCAGTCGCTCAGGGGTGTCTGGGCCCTCGCTCAAGAGCGCTTCCCATTGGCAGGCGCCGTACCAGATCGGCGTGGCGTAGCCCGCGAGAGTGTTGACGATGCTGGCAGCGATCAGCTGCCGTCCGGTCCATCGGCGCATCCGTGCAAGCACGTAGCTGGCGAAGAACTCCGATTCGAGAACCCCTTCGGCGCGAGCCATACGTGAAGCGGTGCGCGCGCTTTCCAACGCGTCCGGGATGTTGCCGAGCGCCTCTTCGGCGAGTGCACGCAGCGCGGTCGCATCGACTCGAAGCTCGGCGAACTCGACGGACTGCGCAAGGCGACCGGACGCCGCCGCGAGCCGGCGCAGGGTCGCCCACTCTCCGAGCACGTACGCCTCCCACTGTTTTGATGCTGCAACGAGGGCAGGCTCTGGGCTGCGAAGGGAGTCGATGAGCGAGACAGTCGCGTCAAATCTCGCCCGGTCTTGCCCGATCGCGTAGCGCCGAAGCAGCGCCGGTGTGCTGACCGCGAGCGGGACTTCCGCTGAATCGTGGCCCGCGAACGCAGCGAACGCCTCGATCTCGGGAGCCTCGTCCTGTACCACCGAGGGGCCGTTCGACAACGCGAGCCGTCCGGCCGTGCACCACGCCCGCAGGGCAAGACTGGGCGCCCGCTCAGCCTTAGCGAGCCGATGTTGCAGGGCCGTGGTGGACCCGCGCTTGGCCGCGCAGAGTGCCTGCTCCCACTCGCTGTGCTGGCTCGCGTCCATGACCCCGCCGTCGTTGGCTCGGCGTACTATAGCCAGCGATGGCCGCCGGGCCGACCAGCAAAGACCGATTTGAGCGGGTCGCATCCATCGCGCGTGGCGGCATGGGCGAGGTCGAACTCGTTCGCGATCTCGATGTGTCGCCTCCGGTGTTGAGGGCACTCAAACGGTTGCGGTTGGACGTGGCCGACGACCCCGAGATCGCCCGGATGTTCGTGGACGAAGCGCGAATCGCGGCCTCGTTGGACCACCCGAATCTGGTCCGGACGTTCGACGCCGGGGTCGATGCTCTCGGGCCCTTCCTGGTGATGGAGTACATCCAAGGGTTCACGCTCTCCGACTGGATCCGGGACCACGCGAAGTCCGGCAAGCGAGTCCCTTGGGACCTGTGTGTCGAGGTTGTTCGCCAGGTGGCGCTCGGTTTGTCGGCCGCCCACGAGATGAGCGGTCCGGATGGAGAGCCGCTCGGCCTCGTTCACCGCGACGTGTCCCCGCAGAACATCTTGGTCCAATACGACGGCCGTGTTTGCTTGGCCGACTTCGGGATCGCGAAAGCCGTCGGGCGAACCACGAAGACCAGCACCGGCGTCCTCAAGGGCAAGGTCGGATATATGTCGCCGGAGCAGCTTCGCTTCGAGACATTGGATGCTCGCGCCGACTTGTTCGCACTCGGAGTCGTGCTCTACGAACTCGCGTGTTGCGAGCGCCTCTATGATGGCAGCTCCAACGAAGACGCCCTCAAGCGAACGCTGAACGAGCCCGCGCCCGACCTGGCCGAGGTTCGGGACTCGGCGCCACGTGGCCTGGTCGAGTTGCTGTTCCGGCTGCTGGCAAAATCGCCGAGCCACCGGCCAGCGTCCGCAGGGGAACTCGCAAACCGCCTGGCTGAACTGGCGGAAGACCTTGCCGGCGAAGCGGACGGGAAGCACCGCCTTCGCGAGTACGCGGCGCGTCACCTCGCCGGACTCCGGCGCGAGACTCGGCCGCTGATGGAGAGCCGCGACGGGGCCGCCTCCGAGTCCTCGATGGATGCGACGCGGAGGGAGTCGGGTGCCGATGGCGCCGCACTGTGGCGTCGTCGCTGGCCCGCGGCGGTTGGACTGGGCGGAGCGGGGCTACTCGCGGCGGTCTGGTTCGCCCGTTCCGACCCAACGCCATCACCGGCTCCGGCCGGAGCGATTGTGATCGAGGCGGGAAGCCTCGGCGCGGGCTGGACCACACCCAACGTGATCCAGTGGTCGTGGCATTCACAAGGCGAGGCCCGCAACTTCGAGCACTACGAGCTGGCGTTGTCGCCGGACCGCGACGCGGTTGAAGCGTTCTCTCCTGGTGTGGTTCTCGGCCCACCCGAGATTCCGGAACTCGGCTTCTTCGAGCGCCCGCGGACGCACAACAGCGATCAGGTCCGCTCGCTGCAAACGCTGGGTCTGCAGCACAACACCGTCTACTACGCTCGGATCCGGGCGGTGGACGTCGCCGGGGAGACCTCGCAAAGCGACGTGGTTGCGGCCAAGACCAAGGTCCTTCCGTCGCGGGACGTGGCCTTCGCCCCCGGGGCGGCGGTCGAGGCCACATCGCGTCCGGCTTGCTTCGGTTTGAGTCCCGACGAAACACACTACCGCTACGAGGTCGCGTGTCTGGCGAACGGAGAGGGAACCTGCGAGACCGGGGACGAGACGGCGACGTGCTGGGAAAACCTCAGCATCACGGGGTTGCAGATCGACGTCGGCAAGAGAGTCCCCAGCCTTCTGAAGCACGGCTTCGTGGAAGTCGACATTGCCCTCGACGACTCCGAGGCCTCGCACTACGCCGAGCTCACCCTCGTGACCGGCACCGGCCGCTTCCAAGCGTCCCCGCTTGCGCTCCGGGCCGATGGGACGTTCCACACCTATCAGTTCCCGTTGGGCGCCTTCAAAGGCGGGGATGAGGCGATGCAGCTGGACGATCTGGGCTCGATCGAAGAGTTCTGGGTCGGTGCAAACTGGACCGCCGGTGGAACCGTCCGCATCGCCGAACCCAAGTTTCGCCGGTAGACGTCCTCACCTCGCGGTCACCGGGCAGCGGGCCATCAAAACCGAGCTGTAGCTCCGGCGCGGCGCTCGCGCCCAACCGGTCAAAAAAACCTGAGACACCCTCGGGGCCCGTGGCAATAGGAGGGTGTCGCATGATCGACTCGCCCGATACGGACCGCTTCTCGGCCACAGACCTCGGCCAGCTGCGGAGCCTTGCGCGCAGCCTGGTCTCGGTTCAGGAGGCCGACGACCTGGCCCACGAGGGCTGGATTGCCAGCCAGGGCGCGAGTCACGACGGACACCCGGCGTGGTGGAGGACGGTGCTTCGGCGGCGGCGCGACATGGGCGTTCGGTCTGAGCTGCGCCGCCGATCCCGCGAAGTTCGAACCGAGACAACGCAGACCGGTGCCGCGGCCCCGGACGCCGTCCTCGAACGAAGTGAGCTGTGTGAAGCGCTCGAGACGGCCCTCGCCAGGCTCGACCCGGAAGACCGCAGCCTCGTCCTGCGCCGCTACTGCGAAGGCCACACCGCGGGCGAGCTCTCCGACGAGTTCGGCGTGCCGAGCTCGACCGTTCGCACCAGGCTCTCTCGAAGCCTGCAACGGATGCGCGAGCACCTCGACCGAACCCATGGGGGCCGTGCCGCCTGGATGAGCGCCGCCGTGGCCTGGTCCCCCGAATCTCTCACCAGCCCAGGAGTCCTCGCCGTGTCCACATCCACGACCACCAAAGCCATCACTGCCACCGCGTTCGGAAGCCTGCTCGTCGCGTGTGTCGCCTGGACGCAAGCCGACAGTGCAGCTCCGGCCGAAGCCGAGGACGACATCTCCACCGCCGCACCAGCAGCCGTGGTCGCCAAGTCCGATGCGACTCCTGGCGAGGCATCGAAGACCGAACGTCGCCGGCGATGGGAGGAGGTCCGAAAGGCGATCGCCTCGCGGCGCTCCGATCGGTCTGAACCCGAGTCGGAACCGTCCGTCCTCGGCAACAAGAACCACGAAGACGTGTTGGCCGAAATGGGAGACGAGCTCGAGCGATTCGAAGCGCTTGGGCCTCTGATCGCGTCGGTCCTCGAGCAGGGTGTCCCGCTGTTCGTCGAGTGCTTGGAGTACCTGCCCGAGGCCGCGAGCGGCAAGCTCCGCCTGCGCGCCGACGTCATCGGGGAGCCCGAGCTCGGGGCCATCGTGGAGACCGTCGAGGTCGTCGATGACTCGCTCGACGAGCCCGCGTTTGAAGAGTGCCTCCGCGAGTCCGCCTACTCGATCGCCCTGGAGGCCGTCGAGAAGCCCGTCTCGAAGTCGCTCAACATCACCGTCGACATGGAAGACCGCAGCCTGTCGGTCGACACCCAGCTCGACCTCGAGCACTTCACCGACATGCCCACGCGAGATCCTGAGCTTTGGGCCGAGATGCTGAAGGACCCGAAGGCGCTCGAGAACCTCTCCGAGCTGCTGAAGATCCCCACCATCGTCGAACAGCATCCCGAGTTTGCCGCGGCGGTCGAGTCTGCGCTCGCCGAAGCGAAGCTCGCCGAGTAGACCGGTCCGGGCGCCACTCGCCGCACGTTCCCGACCGTCCGTCCTGTCCGCGGGCACAAACGGACCCGTTCGGGCGTACTGACGCCGTGATGCTGGAAGGACCCTACGGACTGGCCATGATCGCGGCGACAACGGTCGGCTTCGCGCTGCTCGCCATTGGCATGCCGATCTGGGTCGGCCGCTCAGACCCGCGGCTGGGGCGCGCGTGTGCGTGGGTCATGGTCCTCGGGCTGGCCATCACGCTCGGCCTGCAGGTCCTGATCGACGTCCCGCGTCCCGGCAGTACGTCGGCGTTGCTTCCGGCTCCCCCGTTTGGCTCGTTCCCAAGCGGGCATGCGGTCCTGGTCGCAATCGCGATCGCTGTGACCTTCGCGCACCACCGCGGTGCTGCGCTGTGCATGCTTCCTCTTGCGATGCTGGTGGGATACAGCCGGGTTGAGCTCGGTCACCACCACCTGGTCGACGTCTGGGCCGGCACGGCGATCGGCCTGGGTCTCGGGGTCGCTGCGGCTGGCCTGACGCACTCCTCGCGCACCGACCCGTGGCGCTGGCGGTGGCTGTTGTGGCCACAGCTTGGGCTCGTCGTCGCGGCCACCCTTGTCGCCTACACCGGAGCGTTCTCCGGTTCGAACGCCGCTTGGCTAGCGATCCCCGGCTCGGACAAAGTGCTGCACTTCCTCATGTTCGGCGCTCTCGCGTTCGGCACCCACTTCGCGTGTCGGGGACGTCGATGGCGTGGTGTGCCCTGGGCCGTCGCCCTGCCCCTTCTCGGTGCCATCGCCGAGGAACTCGTCCAAGCAACCTCCCCCCACCGCACCGCGGACCCCATCGACCTGCTCGCCGACTTGCTGGGGCTGGTGTTGTTCTGGCGGATCGCGGAGCGCATCACGAAGCGGGAGCGCGCATCGCTGTAAGCTGCGTCTCATGGACGCCGCGTCGAACCTGGCCGACAACGTCAAAGTGCTGCGCGAAGCTCGGGGGCTCACGCAGAGTCAGATGGCCAAGGCCGCCGGACTGCCGCGCCCCACGTGGGCCAACCTCGAGTCGGGCGGTGCCAACCCCACCCTCTCGGTCTTGATGAAAGTCGCCGCAGCGCTGCGCGTCACCCTCGAAGAGCTGGTCGGCGCACCGCGGGCCAACGCACGGCTCTATCCAGCAAGCGAGCTTCCCGAGCAGAAGCGGGGCAAGGCCCTCATTCGCAAACTTCTCCCCGATCCGATCCCCGGCCTGGAGCTCGAACGCATGCAGTTCCCCCCCGGGGCCGCCTTCGCGGGCGTGCCCCATACCCCAGGAACGCGCGAGTACCTCACGTGCGAGTCCGGCTCCCTCGAGCTGAGCGCGGGCGGCGAACGATGGACGCTCGAGCCCGGGGACGTCGTTGTCTTTCGTGGCGACCAGAAGCACGGGTACCGAAACTCGGGGCGCAAGACCGCGGTCGCCTACAGCGCGGTCAGCCTGGCGCCGAGCGCCGTCTAAAGCCGCTACACTCCGGCCCATGGTCTACAGAGCCTGGCTCGGCACCGCGCTTCTGCTTGCCGGGTGTGCCCCCCGCTTGATCTTGTCGGACGAAGGCGCAAGCGGGACCTCGGAAGAGACTGACACCCCGGCCTCATCCGAGGGAGGCGATGGGGACTCATCCCCCGTGACGACGCAGCCGCCGATGACCACCATCGGGCCGATGAGCACCAGTGGTCCCAGCACGGCGACGTTTGGGACCGAAGGCGGCTTTGACAGCTCCGGGTTCTTCGGCAGCAGCGGCGACTTTCCACTCTCACTTTGTTGGTCCGCCCAGCCACTCTTCGAGGCCCCTGAGGAGTCACGGCTGTTCGTCCGCGATCAGGACGGCGACGGCCTTGCAGAACTGTGGCTCGCCTTCTTCGAGGGCGGCGGCCCCGGTGGCGGCAGCGAGCTGTTCTGGTTCGACACCGGCGGTCAGCCGAACCCGGCGGGCTTCTTCCCCGGATTCATGACCGGGCTGCACAACCTCAACGGCGACGACGCACTCGACGCGGTCGGCTTCGCGTTTGGCGGGGGTGGGCCTCCAAGCCTCGGCTACATCCAGGGCGCCCCACAGTTGATCGAGGGTCCGGTCACCCTCACTCCCTTCGGATTCGAAGACGGGTTCGAGGGCTTCATCGACATCGACCGAGATGGTCTCGACGACTTCATGCGGGGCCTCGAAGGACAGATCGAGTTTCAGCAGGGTGACGGCATGGGCGGGTTTCAGCCGATCGCGACCATCCCATCCGGGCTTGTCGGAGACATTGCCCCACAGGTGGTCCGAGGCAGCCGTGACCTGTTCGCGCTCGCCCAGTCGTCCTTCTTCGACGAGCTCTCCACCTGCTCCTTCCACCCGTTCGAGCTCCATTCCTACAACGGCGACACCTTCGGCACCGCGCTCTCCAGCGGGGACTCGATGGTGTTCACCCCCTCCGAGTTGATCGGAGCGGAGCACTTCGGCGCCTTCACCAACGTCTACGCCCGCGCTTGCTCCGGCAATGAAGTCACCGTCCAGGTCCAGCGCTTCGAAGGCAGCCAGCTGTCACAAGTCAACGACTACGATCCGTCCAGCTTCGCTGCATTCGGCGATTTCGATGGCAATGGATTCGACGACATCGGACTGGGCGGCCCCACCCTCGACACGATCCGCGTCTACAACGGCTCCGCTGCAGGCACGTTCACCGAAGGCGTCTTCGACGAGGTGTTGTTTGGTCAGCCTGTGCCCAACCGGGTCTTCATCGTCGACATCGACGCCGACGGCCGCGACGAGGTCATCCTCGGGACGCGTGACGGCGGCTCTGAGATCGCCTACCAACGCCTCGACCTCGAACCCTGCTAGTCGGCGATGAGCCTGCCAGTGACCCGCCCCAAGGCCTCCAGCTGAGCTCCCCGCTGGATGGGGTCGGCCTCCAGGGACTCGAGCTTGGATCGCAAGGCCGCGCGTGCCCTGGAGAGACGGCTGCGGACTGTGTTGGGCGGTATCCCTACGACCACCGCGATCTCGGGCGCACTCATCTCCTCCCAGTACGACAGCTCGAGCACGACGCGGTGTTCCAAGGGCAGCTCATCGAGCGCGTCCTTGAGCAGCGAGTATTCCTCGCTTCGGACGATGGCACCGGACGGAGTCGTTCCGAGGTCCCGTACGGAAAGGGACGTCAGGGAGTCGAAGTCTGGAGCCCGGCGAGTCGCGCGAAGGTGGTCGAAGAGCCGATGGTGTGCGATCGAGAACAGGTAGGAGCGGAAGCTGCCCTCCCCGCGGAAGCGCTCGTGGGCTTTGACGCAGTCGAGGAACGTGCGCTGGATGAGGTCATCCACGTCATCTCCAAGCTTGCTCCGGAAGAATCTGCAGATCGGGTCGAAGTAGCGGTGGATGAGTTCATCGGCGGCATCCGAATCGCCATCTCTCCACGCAAGCAGCACCTCGTAGTCACTGCGCACACCCAACTCTACCTGATCACGGTTCGCGTGAGATGTCCGCGACGACGCCTCGCGCCTTCGCGCTGTCCAGTCCACCACGCTCCAGGACCTCGACCGCCTCCTCCGCCGCCGCAAGGGCTCGCTCCGATGAGATTGAGTGGAGCGCCCGGGCCAGCTCCATGAGTGTGGCAGCGGTCGCGGCCGGACGGGCGCCGTGCTGCTTGCGAAGAGCGACCGAGCGCTGCAGCGCCTTCGCCGCTTGCCTCGGCCGAGACTGCTCGAGCGCGACTTGTCCCAAGAGGTGAAGCGGCCCGGCGAGCTCCGCGTGGTCTGCTCCGTACTCACTCTCCAGAATCACCACGGCCCGGGATGCCTGCACCCTCGCCTCATCGAAATTACCGAGCCGATGATTCTGTTCCGCAAGGACACTCAGAGGGTGGACCGCTCGCACACTCATCGGCCCGAGAGTGTCGTCGATGATCGCCAGCCCCTCCGCGCTCGCAGCACGAGCGTCCTCCACCCGACCGACGATTCCCAGCGCTCGACTCTGGTTCGCAAGGGCGTACGCAAGTGGGATGCCGCCGGAGTCCCTCGAGTAGTCAACCACGGCCGCGAACGCTCGCAGCGCTTCCCCGTATCTGGCCTGCTTGAGCAGCAGGCTTGCACGCAGCGACTCCACATTCTCGAGCAGATCTCGAGCGGACTCTGGGATGTAGCCCTGCGCGGCATCGAGGCGAGCCTCTGCAACCTCGTAGTCGCCTTGAAGCAGGTCGAGGTTCGCCAGCGAAAGCATGGTCGCCACCGCCGAACGATCACCAGGCCCGCGCTCTCCCTCGTCGTATGCCAGCGCGGTTTCTAAATGGGACCTCCCTGCGTCGAGCTCCCCGGCCGAGACCTCGGTGGCACCTGCGTTGTAGTAGAGCGCTCCTGCGTCGAGGTCGTCGCCACCGGCATCCAGCGCCGCCTCGCCCTGCTTCACCCATCGACGGGCCGCAGGCGCATCGTGTTTCTCCCACCAGTGCAGCCACACCAAAGTGGTCGCAGCTTTCGTCGCGATACGAGCCTCATGCTCACTCGCAGCAACCGGATACAGCGCCTCCAAGACGGCCAACGCGTTCTCCACGTCACCCGCTTGGTCCCACGCTCCCCCCAGCTGCAGCCGCGCATGGAGGTCTATCCTCGGGATCCCTGTACGGACGACCGAAGGCCTCCGAGGGGGTTCTTGCCCACCGCTGAGCAGCGCAACCGAACCTACAAGCACGCCGAAGACTCCGAGCAACGCCAGCCGGGCCGAGGGACGCCACCCAGTGTCGAGAGCGCGCAACAACGGAGTGAGACGCTCGAAGCGAGCTGTGGGTTGTGTACGAAGGCCGCGCTCGAGCGCTCGGCGGATACGAAGAGGAACCCGACCGACCTGGGGCACGGGTGACAGCGCAGAAAACGTTTGGTCGGCGCTCCGGACGGCCCCGTAGAGGACCTCGCCGGCACTCACGCACCACGAATACTGGTCGCACAGAGCGTCGCCCTTGTTTCCCGCACAGCGTTCGGGCGCTGCATAGCCGAGGGTTCCTCCCACGTCCCGCTGGTACACTTCCGCGGCGCCGGCCGTCTCCAGCGTGTCCTCTTCGGACAGTGCTGCCAAACCGAAGTCGATCACAAAAACTTCGCCGTCCGCAGAGATGAGCACGTTGTCCGGCTTGAAGTCGTGGTGAACAACGCCCATTCGATGGGCTGCCTCGAGGCCGCGCCCTGCATCCCGCAGCACGCGGAGGCGTTCGTGGTAGCTGGGGCTTGTGTCCAACCACTGGCGCAGGCTCTGTCCTTCGACGAGCTGCATCACGATGAAGAGCTCCGTATCCGTGACCCCGAGATCGAAGACTTCGACGACATTGGGATGGACAACCTTCGCCATCGCCTTCGCTTCTCTGAGCATCGCGTCAGGAGATCGCGAGGCGGCCAAGGGAATGAGCTTCACGGCGACGTCTCGCTCGAGCACCGGGTCCCGACCGCGGAATACGACGCCCATCCCTCCCACACCAAGCCGCTCCCCCAGCGTGTACCGACCCACACGGACCTCGTCTCGCCTCCCAGCCAGGGCTGCCCTGACGCGCTGTCGAAGATCCCGAGCGACGACATCCACACCCGGCACCAACTTGCGCATCTTGGCTCCAGTTGTCGTTGGGGAGGCCGGCATCGGGGATGCTTCACACTACGCCGAGCCGCCCGAATGTGGTGGTCGGAAAGATAGTTGGAGTTTGTTGGGATCAGTTGGTTCGGCGCGACGCCACCGAGAGTGTGACCGCTTTTCCACGCGTCCTCACCCTCATGATTCCTTGCTCCATGGTGCTCAGCGGTTGCTTTGGACTCAAGCCTCCCGCCCCCATCGTCAGCACCGTTTCCCTCGACGGCGTGCAGCCCGAGGCGGAGGTGGTGGTCGACACCCAGCAGACGACGACCATCGAAAACGTCGACAAGAAGAGCAGCACATGTCCTCCGGGTCACTCGGCGGGGTCAGCAGAATGCGTCGTCACGCACTACACCGTGAAAGAGCCGGTCACCCGTACGAAGACGACGATGATCGCCGGCTCTCACCAGCTGACCTACGCACAGTTCTTGACGTTGACCGAAGCAGACCGCCCGCAGCGCGTAGCAGCGCTCAACGACAACATTCGGCAGTGCAAGCGCGCGCGGATTCCTCGTTTTGTCTCCATCGGACTCGGCGTGGTCGGCGGAGCGCTCCTCATCTATGGAGCCACCGAGGAGAACAAGCCCCTGACCTACTCGGGGGCAGCGGTGGCCGGCACCGCGCTGGCCGTCGGTGGTGCCGGGCTCATCCTTGCGAGAGGCTCGTGCAGCGAAGCCCGGTCCCAGTCGGAGGACCTCGACCTTTCAAAGCTGAACGACACCACTGTTCGTGGGGCGAACTCCGCCAAGAAGATCCAAACCCTGGCGGACGAGCACAACGCTCGGTAGCCGCCGAGCGACACTTGTTGTGGGCCGGAATGCGGCGCACCACTCAAGACTTGGGCGGCTCGGCTTCGATGTCGCTCACCAGCAGGCGGCGCACGCTGACATCGAGGTCTCCACCCACGACGCGCATGATGCTGAGAAACTCGCCGCTGCCAACCCGCAACCGATTCATCAGTGCCTTCCGAGTCTCGCGGAGCAACGACTTGCGGGCCTTCTCAATCCACCGGAACGCGGTGGTGCGATGCACGTGGTACAGCGCGCCGACCTGGTCGATGTTGAGCCCGTGGAGCACCTGGTGGCGCAGCAGGTTGCGCTCCCGAGGGGTAAGCGCCGCGAAGCCGTCCTGGAGCGCGTCCTTGAACTCGGTCTTGTAGACCCGCTGGATGTACTCAAGCTCGGGGTCGTCGGTCTGCGCGGGGATCGAGCTGAGCATGTCCGAGTCGACGGGGATCTCCCGATCGCCGGCCCGCGAACGAACGATGTCGACGATCATCCGCAGCGCGGTCACCCGAACCCAGCTCCGCAGATCACCGCGCCCGGCATAGTCCGCAATCTTGGGACGCTTCCCCGGGCGCGGCACGAACAGCTTGTTGCGCAGGAGCTGGCGAAACTCGTCCTTGGAGAGGTCGACATTGCCCGAGCGCGCGATCGCCAGATCGATGTCCCGGCCAAACTCGGTGTCGAACGCCACCAGAGCGTGGTCGTCACCCGCCGCGCAAGCGCACGCGAGGTACAGGTCGCCCGCACGGAGCTTGGCGAATGCCTCGGTCGTGCAGCCGGACGGAACCACACCGGCCAGATGTGAGATGTAGTCGTCGCCGGTGATCTTGAACGTCCCCAGCGCTGCTTCGGCAGTTTCCAACATGGAAGCCAGACGGACCTCGAGGGTCTCGTCGGCTTCGAAGGTGGGTCGCGTCTCGTCGTCCAGCAGTCCGAGAAACAGCGTCCGCAGCCGGGCGTCATCAGCCACTGACGAGAGCTTATCCTTTCCCTAGGTCCACGTCACCCGCACCACGGGATCGAGGCCGAACCGGTGTGGCGGGCCGTCGGGACGCTTTTTGGGGGAAGCGGTCCGACTTGGCGCAAGCCTGCGGGGTCCCACACCGCATAGAGGGTCTTGGCGATGAACTGCGATCCTCACTTGCGGCGACGACTCGAGCGCCGCGTTGATGCTCTGCCTGTCCTTCCCAAGGTCGCGCGGAAGCTAATGGTCCTCAATCCGAATCAGGACGACCATTTCGACCAGATCAGGACGCTCATCGAGGCGGACGCGAGTTTCTCCGCCCGCGTCCTGTCCGCAGCCAACTCGGCTGCGTACGCGAACCGAAGCCGCATCACGTCGGTCCGCCGGGCACTGAGCAGCATGGGGAGCCGAGAGGCAGCAAACGTCATCATGGCCGTTGCACTGGCCAAGCTCTTCTCCCCGAAGAGCATCGCCGAGAAGAGCCTGTGGCGGCACTCGCTGCAGGTCGCCACCGGTGTACGGACCCTGATCCAGGCAAGTCCACGGGCGGATCTTCGTGCCGACGAGGCGTACACCGCCGGGCTCCTGCACGACATGGGACAGTTCGTGTTGATGGCCGAGTCCCCCTCTGCGTGGGCCCGCGTGAACGCCGAGTTCTCGGAGTTCTCGGAGGAACATGCGGAACTCGAGCGAGAGATCTGCGGCCTGACCCACGCCGAGGTTGGCGCGATGGCGTGCGAGAGCTGGCGGCTGCCCGAGCCGCTCGTCTCGGCCGTCTCGCGACACCACGACCCCGACATCGATCCGAAGAACGGACCCGTCGACCTGCTGCTCACGGCCGTGCGCTTCGCCGACCTGGCGTTCTCGATGTCGCCGGAGCCCTCGCGCGCCGGCTACGAAGACGCAGAACTGAGGACGATCGAGGCGGAGTTGCTCCCGAACATGCCGAGCTTCTTCGACTTCGACGCGGCCGCGCTGCAGGTCTTGCTGCGCAACAGCGCCCGGGACTGCGACGTGATGTGTCGCGCGGTCGGGATCTAGCACACTGCGAGCGCGGAGCGACACCGCCACGGGTGGCCCCAGGCGTGCACTGGCGCGTGGGGTTTAGCGGTTCGCCTCTCTAGGTCGCCAAAGCACATCTCACAACCTCGAAGGCGGTGAGCGAGCGCGAGCCCGATCGGGCGACCGTTTGGGGTGAAGCGAAGGTCGGCTTTGCCGGCCGCAGCGGGAGGGGCCTTTCGAAAGGCCCCTAGAGCCACTCAGAAAAGCGGTCCAGGCCGTGATCACGAAGCTCGCCGCGCGAACTACCCGTCGCGACATGAAGCTCTTGACCTGCCACTCCGTAGTCCCTTCGCTCTTCGCCGCGGCCCTTCTCGTTGCACCAGGGTGCGACACGCCGGAGATCGATGCGGGCACCGACACCGACACCGAGGGCAGCTCCGACACGAATCCGCCCACCACGGGAACTGACACCACCGACGATACGGACGGTGAGGATGGCTCGGGCTCAACCGGAAACGACGGCTGTGTGCTGTTGGAGCAGGCCGACGTCGACGATGACCTCACGCTTCCGGCGGGCTGCTACACCGTGGATTTCCCGCTCTTCCTCCAGGGTACGAGCCTGAGCATGGAGCCCGGCGTGGAGGTCACGTTTGCGGCGAGCGCAGGGTTGACTCTCTCCGGCGGGGCGGTGCTCAGCGCGGTGGGGACCGCCGAGGACAAGGTCGTGCTTCAAGGCGAGACCGCGGATCCGGCCAACTGGTCGGGTTTGTCGTTCCTCGACGCGCCGAGTTCCGACAACCGGTTGGAGCATACGGTCATCGACGGTGCGGCCTCGGTGAGCGTCAGCGCCAACTCGCGCCTCGTCGTGTCCGCATCCGAGCTTCGAGGGAGCGACGAGGTCGGACTCGAAGCCGACGACGGGGCCGAGGTCACGATCAACGGCACGACGTTCACCGACCACGAACGGCCCCTGTCGGTCGGCTACTCGAGCGCGCCGGGGGTCGCATCGGACAACACGTTCATGAACAACGAAGACCAGGCCGTGTTGGTGACGGGCAGCACACTGACCGATGCGGCGACGTGGGCAGCGCTCGCCGTCCCCTGGGAACTCGAATCTCGGGTCTCACTCCAAGCCGCGCTCACGCTCGATCCCGGGGTCACGGTGATGGTTCGCCAGGACCAGTCGATCCTCGTCACCACCGACGGACAGCTCAACGCCACCGGAGCCGCGGACGCGCCAATTACGTTCACGGGCGTCGAGGCGGAGGTCGGTTACTGGGTTGGCATCGAGTTCTCATCCAACTCCAGCAACAACGTCCTCGAGCACGCGGTGGTCGAGTATGCCGGCGGGGACGACTGGTACGGAGGAGGCGACGCCGCGGCTGCGCTCTTCGTGCCGGCGGAAGGACGTCTGACGCTCCGCAACACCACCCTGCGTCACAGCGCGTGGTACGGCTTACTCGCCTCCAACGATGCGGAGTTGGGTGATTTCACCGCGGTGACCTTCGCCGACTCTCAGCGAGCCATGAAGATCGCCCTCGACCTGGGAGGGATGGTGCCCGCCGACACAGGCTTCGAGAACATCGCCGAGCCTGTCGTCTACATCGGCTTCGGCAACAACGACCGGATGATCACGGCGCAGTCGTGGGCCGCGTTGTCCATTCCGTGGCAGGCCACCACGCGCTTCTACGTGGAGACCGATTGGACGCTCGAGGCCGGCCTGGTGTTCTGGGGGGCGCAGGACAGCGAGTTCATCATCGAAGAAGGCGGCACGTTGCACGTCGCCGGCACCGCAGACAACCAGGTCACGCTCGGCTCCCCGGAGCAGGTCGCCGGCTTCTGGAAGGGGATCGAGGTGGCCTCCGCCAGCGCGCAGAACCTGATCGAGAACGCGGTCATCGAATACGCCGGCTCGTCCGGCTGGTATGGCGGAGCAGACCGCGAAGCTGCGGTCTACGTGGAGGGGGATGGCATTCTCGAACTCGATGGCGTCACGATCCGAGAGAGTGCAGGAAACGGCGTCCTCAACAACGGTGCGATCGGCTGCGCGAGCATGACGTTTGAGAGCATCGCGAAAGACAACTATGTCTCCAACGGCGGGACCGGAACCTGCGGTTAGCAACCCGTGGTGAAACCCGGCGCGGCGGATCGCGATGGATTTTTCACTCCTGGGTAGGAGCCGAAGCGCCGCTGTACCGAGCGTACTGCAAGTTTCGGCGACACCCCCAGGAGAGAAAAAGACGAGAGAGGCGCCGTGTCGGGTTTCACCACGGGCTGCTAGCGAGTACCGTCGTTCTCGCAGAGGGTCGGGCCACCGTGCTGACACGTGAAGCCTGGCCAATCCGCACAGTCGTCGTTGGCATCGCACGGAAACAGGCAGTAGCCGTGCTCACAGCCCATACCGTCGAACGGACACTCGTCAACACTCGAGCAGGGGACCATGCACGTGTCCAAACACTGGTCGGCCGCGCAACACTCGACGTTGGGTCCCAAGCCCGTGCATCCGTCGCTCTCGGCGCACGGTTGCCCGAGGTCGATCGGTTCCAGCTCTTGACCAGTCTCCGCCTGTCCGCTGCTGGACGACGACGTCGTCATCCCCTCCGTCGACGGCGAACCGCTCGAAGTCGACGAGGTGGGTGAGCCCGAAGTCCCAAGTCCTGTGTCACCGACTGCAGTCGTGGTCGCACCGGACCCGGATGCCGTATCCGCAGTGGTCGCGCCATCCGAGTCCCCTCCAGAACCCGAAGGGGCGGCGGATGACCCTCCCGACCCCACCGACGTCCCACCAGCGGATGCCATCGGGTCGTGCTCAGGGTTGGTGACCAGGCACGCGGCGCTCAAGCCGAGGGACAGGACCAACAGGCGACGACTCACGAATCTATCCTTGGGGCTAATCGATCGCGTGGTCAAGCTGTCCGGCGCGCCCGCACGCATCCATCACGTTGAGGGAGATCCAACGGCGGCCCTCCGCGGGCCAGTCGTCCGGGATCACGACCAGATCGAGCAGTTCCGCGCGTCCTGCTTCGTAGGCGACGAGGTCTCCGTCGTAGACGACGCTTCGTTCGCCGACGGCTCGGGTTTCGTCACCGTCCTCGACGGCCAAGGAGACCTGGACCTCGAACGCGAGGTGGTCCGGCGAAGGATTGTCCACCCCGACGCCCAGCACCATGTGGATGCCGCCCTGGATCCCTGACACAAGCTCGGGCTCTTCCCCGGGGGCCAGCGACTGAAACAGCGCATCTCCCCCGCCGAGCTCCAGCTCCAGCACGTCGTCCAACGTGCAGTCCGCGTCGATCTCCAGCGCACCCCCGTTGCCGCATCCGTTCGCGTCGTCGATGCACGGGCCCCCTCCCCCGCCGCCCCCAAACAATGGGCAGGCGGTCAGGAAGAGGAGCATCGTCAAGCCGGTGACCCGCACAGCCCGAGTCTACGGGATGTGACGGTCGTTTTGAGGCTAGGCCGGTGTGCCACAGATCCCGATGCCTTCGAGGCACTCGTCGGGCTCCTGGCCCATCTCGTACCAGGGCAAGCACTCCTGGCCTTCGAGGCAACCGGGGTCCTTTGCACTCAGGTCGCAGTAGGAAGAACAACACCCCGCGCCACCACACCCTGGCACCAGGGCCGGGCTTACGCAGGCGGATCCGTCATTGCACGCGTTGAGGAACTCGCACCCGTCGCCCGGCTCGCCTCCACCCGCCACAGGGGCGCACTGGAAGAACTCACCCACGGGGAAACACCCCTGCCCGTCGCCGCACTCGTCGGCGATCGGGTTGCAGATCGGCAGGCACAAGATGAGAACGCCCTGGTTTGCGATGCTGCACGCGGTCGCTTCAGGAGCGCACGTTGGGGCTTCCGGCGACCCATCGCACAACGCGACGCAGGTCCCCTCGTTGGTCTCAGCGTCGACCGCCCAGCACATCGAATCTGCATCGCAGTTGTCGATGCCCGAGGTTCCGGTCCCCTCGACAGTGCAGGTCTCTCCGGGGCCAACCGGGTCCGCGTCAATGGGAACGCACCGGGCCGCATTCCAGGAACTGCTCCCGTCGTTGGCCCAAGCCGCGCATTTCTCTCCTTCGTCGCAGTCTTGGGTCCAGACGTCACACTCGATGCTCACCCCACCACCGTCGGGGTCCTCGATGAACGCGCTTCCGCCCGCTTGAGGATCGGGCACGTCGGAGAAGCCGCCCACCGACGCTGTCTGCGACACCATGTCATTCAAAGGCAGGATGATGTCGCCAAGCGTCGGCATCCGGTTGTCGACCTCGGTCCGCCAGCGGTTGATATCGGCCCGAGACATCTCCGGCTGGCACGGCGTGATGCTCGGCTCGCCGCCCGTGCTCGAGCTGCTCGACTCATCGTCCGAGTCGGAGGTCGTCGTGCTCGCGCTCGTCGTGCTGTCTCCGGTGGAGGAGCTCTCGGCACTGGTCGTACTCGACGTAGCCGAGTCGGTGGTCGCAGTGGGATTGGTCGTAGAGAGCGTCTCTCCCGCGGTTGGGCTGGTTCCGTTCGAGGTCCCAGAGCTGGTGCCGCTGTCGCCCCCACCGTCACCTCCGGAATCGGAGTCACACGCACCCAAACCGAGCAACGCCGCAATCCCTACAAACAAAGCCTTTTTCATCGCTGGCAGTAAAGCGCCGCCGGGTCGATCTGTCAGGGATTTTCTTCGACGGACGGCGAGTTTGTTATGGATTGAAGCCATATCGAGGCGAGACTGGGCGCGATGCCTCGGTTGTCCAAGTCGGAGCTCCGAACGGCCTGTTGGCAGGCGATTCGAGACGCGGGTGCGGCCCGCTTCCCCGGCGTCGAGGGACGGATTCCAAACTTCGTGGGGGCCGAGTCGGCCGCGGACATCCTGACCACAACCAAAGCCTGGACCCAGGCAGCGGTGATCAAATGCAACCCGGACTTACCTCAGCGGCCGGTCCGGCACCGTGCCCTCAAGGAGGGAAAGCTCGTCTTCATGGCGGTGCCACGCCTCCGCACCGATGCTCCGTTCATCGCGCTCGATCCATCCCAAATCGACGCGAGTGACTTGTGGGTCGCGTCATCCGCGAAGGGTGCTGACGCCATCGGCGTTCCCACGCGCCTCGAGGAGATGCCCCCGATCGATCTCATCGTCACCGGCTGCGTCGGCGTGACCCGACAAGGCGCCCGATTGGGCAAGGGCGGGGGCTACAGCGACCTCGAGTACGCCTTGCTGCGGGAGCACGGCAAAGTCCACGCGAAGACCCCGGTCGCAACCACGGTCCACGGCTGTCAGGTACTGCCAGCCCGCGCCATCCCGATGCTGCCGCACGACGTCTCTTTGGACCTCGTGGTCACCCCTTCGCGTGCGATCCGCTGCAAACGAACCCACGAACGGCCGACCGGTGTGCTCTGGGACCAGCTCGATCCCGACAAGCGAGACTCCATCCCGGTGCTCGAGCACGGGCCGTAGCCACCACTCACCAGGCGCAGGGAGGCTCGACCACCGCGGAAGCGACAGCTCCAATCGCGGCAGCCTCCGTCGCGTCCGTGGCTCCGTGCGGCTGCAGTACGGCGCGAGGGTCTCGCTCCGTCAGTTCGGCAAAGATCACCGCGGCGCTGAGATAGGCGCCATCTTCTGCGGGATGCGCCCCGTCCTTCAAGTACAGCCCAACCTCGGCGTTCTCTTCTTGGAGTTGCATCCACGCGTGGCCGACCTGAACAACCGGCGTTCCCGTCTGCCGCCCGAGTTCCGCGTACTGACGGGCCACCCGTCGCAGCATTTCGGCCGGCGTCTTCCCGACCTCTTCCATGTAGTTGTACAGGTTGTGCCCGGCCCGCCGCGGCCACGTCTCAAACAGCATTGGTTCGGCGCCCGAAGCCCGGACCGCCTCCACCAAGCCGGCCCCTGCTTTGGCAAAGCCCTCGGGGTCGCGCAGGGGATCGAGGCTGTGGCTCTGCAGGAGCACCACGTCCCAGTCGCGTGACGCGAGCATCTTCTTCGTCTGCGGCCGACCCAGGTGGAAGGCGAAGTCCTTGCCGCCCATCGCCAGGCGCTCGACATGGAACTCGACGCCCGCGTCCACAGCCATCGCTTCGAGGAGCGATGGGGTGTCGCTCTGAATGACGTAGCTGTTGCCGATGAACAACACGTCCAGAGGCTCGACCGGCGCGCAGGTCGGGGTTTGCGGGACGGCAACCGCGCGTTTTTCGGGTTCGGCCGCCACGGGCGGCTCCGCGACGATGGCCAACGACGGGCTCCAGGCCGCGACCGGGGGCGAGGCTTCGGCCGCAACGCAGCCACAGAAGGCCAAGCCGGCGAGCATTGCGTATCTGTGACGCATGACTGCCTGCACCCTACCGCGTGCGGAGCCCGAGCGTGCAAAGCTACACTTTCCCGCCCGGATGGACTGCCCCGAGGAAAACGTGCTCGTCGACTTCGTGCGCGGTGAGCTCGATGACGCGACCCGTGACGCGCTCGAGGAGCATCAGGACAGCTGCGAGCTCTGCCGCGCGGTCATGGTGGAGCTGGCGCGGTTCGAGCCGGCATCCGATGAGCTAGCGGTCACCGACACATCCATTGCACCCGAGCCCGTCGCCGCGGATCCCACGCGGGACCCTGCGACCGAGGTCTACAAGGTTGCCCCGCGTCTGACCGAGGGCGACAAGGTTGGCCGCTACGTCGTGCTGAACAAGGTCGGCGAAGGCGGGATGGGCGTCGTGTACGCGGCCTACGATCCCGAGCTGGACCGCAAGGTCGCGATCAAGCTCTTGATGACCTCGTTGGGGGGCTCCCTCGATGAAGAGCTCGCCGAACAACGGACCCGACTCCTCCGAGAGGCGCAGTCGATGGCCAAGCTCACCCACCCCAACGTGATCACGGTTCACGACGTGGGTGAGTTCGGCGACCAGGTGTTCGTCGCGATGGAGTTCGTCGACGGCGGGACGCTGACCGAGTGGCTCAAGGTTCCGCGCCCGTGGAGGGACCGGCTCGAGATCTTCGTCGCGGCCGGCCGAGGCCTCGGCGCAGCCCACAAAGCAGGCCTGGTTCACCGGGACTTCAAACCGGACAACGTCTTGATCGATAGCGAGGGCCGGGCCGCCGTGACGGACTTTGGCCTGGCGCGCCCAGCTGCGGGCAAGACCGACTCCTTCAACACGATCGCGGCCATCGAGCGCACCCCGGTCATGTCGGCCCAGCTCACCCGTACCGGCGCCCTCGTCGGCACGCCGGCGTACATGGCCCCCGAGCAGCTGGCCGGACAGCGCAGCGACGCACTGGCCGACCAGTTCAGCTTCTGCGTCACCCTCTACGAGGCCCTGTATGGCCGGCGCCCGTTTGAAGGACGGGTGCTCGGAGAGCTGATGGCCAACGTCACGGCCGGCCGCTTTCTTCCGCCCCCGCGGGAGTCCGACGTCCCGCGCCGCGTCCGAAGGGCGATCCTCCGAGGTCTCTCCGTCCGTCCCGACGAACGCTTCCCCACCATGGAAGCGCTTCTCGTCGAACTCACTCACGACCCGGCACGAACGTGGCGACGGTGGGCGACGATCTTGTTTCCCGGCGCCGTGTTGGGCGTCGGACTCCTGGCCTACAGCCGCACCGACACGACCGAAGACGTCTACTGCGACAACGTGGACTCGATGCTCCGAGGCATCTGGGACGACGATCGCCGGACCTCGCTACGCGCGGCATTTCTCGAGACCGGCCGCCCCTACGCGGAGGCGAGCTGGAGCGGCACCGAGACCGCGCTCGAGGACCATGCCCAGCAATGGCTCTCCGCCCAACGCACGGCGTGCGAGCAGTCCGCGGCCGGTGAGGTCCCTGGGTCCATGCTCGCCCTTCGCATGAACTGCCTCGAGGCTCGCCGCCGGGAGCTGAGTACGCTGGTCGGAGTGCTGCAAGACGTCGATGGCGAATCGCTCGAGCGAAGCCTCGATGCGACCAGCATCCTGCAGCCCGCATCCAGCTGCGACGACGTCGAAGCCCTCGCTCGTGCCGATTCGTCTCTGGGATCGGCGGAACAACGCGCACTGCGAGACGAGCTCGACGCGCTCAACACCCGGGCGCTGGCGCTGCAGAAGACCGGCAAGCACGACGAATCGGCACAGAGCGCCCTCAAGGCGATCAAGCTCGCACGCGACGGCGGGCACGCGTGGAGCGAAGCCGAGGCCCTCATCACGCTGGCCGAGGACCGCGAGTTTCAGGGCCGTCTGGACGAGGCAGAGTCGCTGCAGCATGAAGCGATGTCTGCGGCACTCGCCGCGGGCAACCAGGCCGTCATCCCTCGGGTTGCTGTGGGTCGGGTGTGGGCCGGTGTCGACCCTGGCTCATCCCTCGAGGACACCGAGCGCTGGTACCAGCATGGGATCGCGGCTCTGGAGCGACTCAGCGTCGGACCCAAGCGGCGCATCCAGCTCGAGAACGGGATCGCCGTGGCCTACATGACCCACGACATCTACGACCTCGCCGAACAGCACATCCAGCTCGCCCTGGATGCGACGGCCAACGCAACGGAGACGTCCGTCCTCGGCGAGGACATGACGTGGGGCACGCTCGGGCGACTTCATGCCCGGCAGGGTCGGCTGAAGGAGGCCGAAGACGCCTTCAAGAAGTCACTCGACATCACTCGGACCCGCTACGGCGCCGGCCACCCGTTCATGGCCTCGTCCCTCGAAAACATCGGCGCAATTCGGGGCGAGATCGGAGACTACGAGGGGTGCCGCGAGGTCCTCACGCAGGCGCTGGAGCTCCGGCGGATCACCCTCGGCGACTCGCACCCCGACAACGCCATCTCCCTGGTCAACCTGGCCAATGCCGACCGGCACCTTGGTGACCACGCCCAAGCGCAGGAGAAGCTCGAAGAGGCGTTGAGCCTGATCCACCGGACCCAGCCCGGAACCGGGAACGAGTCCGACCTGCTGATGCGTCTGGGCGAAGTGAAGCGCGAGCAAGGAGACTTCGAGGGCGCCGTCGAATCGAGTCGAGCCGCCGTGGACCTCGTCCGCGAGCTCGAAGGGCCCTCCCCGTTCAGCATCGCGCGACACTTGGCCGAGTTTGGTCGAAGCTCGCTCGAAGCCGGCGACTTCAAAGACGCGCGCACGCACCTGGCCGAGGCCATCGAACTTCTTTCGGACGCAGAGCCGGACGACCCGTTCCGCGCGAGGTTCCGTCTCGCGTGGGCAGCGACCTTCCCCACTGGCGTCCCGGAGCCTCAGCGTCCCCTCGTCGATGCTGCGGCCAAGATCGCGACCGAGGGCCAACGGCCCTTGCGCAACGCCGACGCCTTCGCACTGTGGGCGCGTATCGCCTGGGCGGATGGCAACAAGCGCCAGGCCCATCAGCACGCCCAGGCCAGCCGAGAGATCCTCGAATTGCTCGGCAACGAGGGCGCGGTACAGCTCCAACAGCTGGGGCGATGGATCGAGCAACACCCCGCCGATCCCGGGCTGCGCTGATCGCCGCAACGCGCGGGTCCGAACCCTGCTTCGGAATATTCAAAACTTTTCCGCAACAGCCCGTGACCTCGCCCGTCAATTCAGGCGAACACCGATGACTCGGCAACACTGGATATGCATCGTCGCCGCCATGGTGGGCGGCGTCGCGGCAGGCGCGATGGGGCTCAGTTGGCTCAGTGAACCGCCGCCCAGCTCCTCGTGGGCGATGACCACAGGCGTCGGAACCGGCTACGTCCTGCTGGCGGCGCTCGCGGCCGCATGCGTGGGTGGCCTCCTGGTCCTGCAAGGTCGCTGCCGTGTCGCGAGCGTTGTGTTGTGCGCTGCCGGGCTGGTCCCCGGACTGGTCGAACCGCGGGCCTTTGTCGCAACATTCCTGCTGGTCTTCGCCGGTCTGCTCACCTCAGCGCTGCCCAAGCGGCGCACCGCGAGGGCTGGCCTGTCGAGCTCGTCCGCGGTCCCTGAGGCCTGATCCAGGTCCAGAGCTACGCGGCAGGAATCAGCCTGTCGAGCGACCGGTGCTACCGCCGGATCTTCTTGGCGACGGGCGTCGTTCCACCCAAGTAGAGCTTGATCGTGTCCACGCCGCGGACCCGACGGGCGATCCCCTCGAGCTCCTTGAGCATCTTGATCATCAGTTTCTCGCTGGCGTGTGACCCGGTCGATGAGAAGTCCTCGTGCACGGCCATGTACAGCGCGATCAGGGCGTTCTGCTCGCGCGTGAACACGATCGCACCCACCGGATCGGCGACCCCTGCCCTGCTGCACACCGTGACGAAGAGCGTCTGCACGGCGACGTCTTTGGAGACCGTCACACGCAGCCGCTCGCCGCTCTCGTCGGCGGCGAGCTTGGGCAGGCCGTAGGTCTCGGACACCGCCCGAATCCCGTTCTTCACCTTCTCCTGCTGAAGGTTGAAGAACAGGATCCTCTCTGCTGCCTCGCGGTGCTCGAGCGGCAACGTCGACGAGAACGCAAACGCGCGAGCCCGGAGCATCAGATCTCGCGCAACGGGGGGACGATGATCTCGTCGGTCTCGAGGAAGAGACCGGACCACGAAAGGCCCACACCAAAGCCCATCCAGGCCCACTTGGTGGGCTTCTTCAGGCGTTCGCCGCCCTCGAGCACCAGCGTGAGCGGAATGGAGGCACAGCCCGTGTTGCCGAAGTTCTCGATCGACAGCAGCATCTTCTCGGCCGGCAGCTTCATGCGCCGGGCCAGGAAGTTGAGCATGAACTTGTTGGCCTGGTGAGGCACGAAGGCGTCGATGTCGTCGGGAGTCCAGCCAGAGCGCTCGACGAGGTCCTTGAGCATTCGCGGGACGCGCTTCATCGTGAACGTGAGGATGTCGGGCCCCTTGAGGATGAGGTCGATGGGCCGACGCTCGACCTCGTCGTCGTCCATCCGACGCTCGAACAGCTCGGGTGTCCACGGCATCGCGCCGGCGCCACCTTTGACCATGATCTTGTCGAAGCCTTTGCCGTCGGCACCAAACTGATGCGCGACGACCTGGTCTTCGCCCTCGGACGTCAGGAGGGTGGCGGTGCCACTGTCGCCGAACAGGATCGAGTTCGCGAGATCGCTTCGGTGCCGACAATCGGCGACGCGAGGTCGGAACAGACCCGCGCTCATCTCACCGCTGAGCAGCAACGCCCGCTTGATCACCCCTGCCTTGAGCAGGCCGTACGCGACGATCAGGCTGTGCGTGTAACCCGAGCAACCCAGATGGATATCGAACGTGAGCGCGGTGCTCGGAATCCCCAGCTCGTGCTGGATGAGGTGCGCCGTCGCGGGCATCAGCACGTCGCCGAGCGTGGTCACCAGGATGACCGCGTCGATGGACTCTCGCTCCCACCCGACGGCCTCGAGGACATCCTCCGCCGCCTTGATGCACATCATCGAAACGGTGGCATCGGGTCCGCCCTCGCGCTTCCGTTCGACGCCCGTGTTGTCCACGATGCGATCGACGTCGTGTTTGGGGAAGTGCTCAGCGGCCGAGCGTGTCTCGGCCGTCGCTTTCGGCACGCATGCCGCGATTCCAACAACTTTCATGGGTGATACCGACGTCGGGCGTTGAGGATTCGAGCTACTTGATGGCGTCGCCGGCGAGATCGAGAACGTCTTGAACGGTCTTGCACTCGGGGACTTTTTCTTCGTCCACCTCGGCACCGTTTTCGTCCAGAAGAACGATCAGGTTGATGACCGCGGTGGAGTCCCAGCCCTCGAACTGCTTGAGCTCGGTCGCCGGCTCGAGCGCGTCTTCCGAGACCTGAAGCACGTTGGCCAGTTCCGCGATGAATTCGTCCTTGGTCACCCCTCCTGACTACACCGGGCGCAGGGAGGAAAACAAGCGCAGGCCGACCTCACCGCGACGTCACGCGTCGGCCGGGCAGCACAGGCCGACTCGAAAAGAGACGGTCTACCAGCGAGCCCGCAGGCCCAACGATGGGATGATGTACCGGAACCCTTGCGGGGTGCACTGCACGATCCCACGCGCCGGATCGGGCGACGCTGCCAGCTGCCCGCTACGCATCGCCAGGGGGCTCGGGCTCTCCTCGTCGGCCTCTGTACAGGCGAAGGTCTCCCGCGCGTAGGTCGCGTTGGAGATGTCCAGTGCCAGCGACATCTGCCACTTGGGCCAGCGCCAGATTCTCTCCGCCCTCAGATCCAGCTGGAAGTAGGGCGGCAGACGGGCGTTGTTGCGGCGATTCCTCAGCGCGTCGGTCTGGGATTCGTTGTCATCACGGGCCGTCCAAGGCCGACCGGTGTGGTAGTGGACGCGGCCGCCGAAGTTCCACTTCTGGCTGATGCGGTACCCCAAAACGACGTTCAGGATGTGGCGTTGGTCCCAGCTGGCCGGTGCCTTGCCCCCAACCTCGTAGTCCCGGGTCGCACGCGAGAGCGTGTAGGCGACCCAGCCAAACACGCGGAGCTGAGGGTCGAGCTTGACCAGCGTCTCCAGACCGTACGACCAACCCGTCACAGAGTTGATCACGTCTTCGAGCTCGTTGATCGGGTTGTCCTCGTTCTCGGCGTCGATCTCGTAGTCCTGGAGGTTGCTCAGGTAGCCGACGTAGGCCTCTTGCTCGACGTTGAGGAGCCCGGGAACGGCGGCGAACTCATAGCCGAACGAGGTTTGTGCGTTTTGCTGCAACCCCCGCTCGAAGCCAAAGCTCTCCACGCCCGGCACCGGGATCGGGAACGTGGGCGGCTGGTGGTACAGGCCGATCGCCTGCTTGAGTGCCCAGCGATCGTTGAGGCGCTCGCGCATCAGCAGGCGCGGGTCGACGCCAAACGCCGACGTGTACGCCTGGGTGTTGAACACATACGGGCTGCGTCCAACCTGCCCGTAGAAGTCGGCGCGCAGGCCCGGCCGAACCTGCACGTTGCCCTTGTTGAAGATCAGCTCCGCGTAACCACCGGTGGCCGACACGAAGCGCTCGCTGAAAAACAGCCCGAGATCGGCGGTGTCGAAATCCCCGTCGCCGCCCTCGGGCGTCTCGATCCGGAAGAACTGAAACTCCGTGTCGAGGCCCAGGCCGACCTCCACCGCCTTGTGCCGGGTCGGCAGCCGGTAGTCGATGCGGGGTGCGATCCGGTACTCCCGCGTGAACACGTCGCCTAGGCCGGACGAGTCGAGGCCCAACACCACCGCGTACGTCGCGGTGCCGCCCCCTCGCAGGCGCTGCCGCACCCGGTTGTCGAAGCGGTGGAAGTTGAAGCGCAAGAACGTGGACGCGGGAGACCCATTGACCGCCCGCGTTCCAATGTCGTCGTAGCTTCCGTAGGCAAACGCGGTGTACCGAGCCCGGCGTCCCAGGTCGTGGTCGAAGCGAGCCTGGTAGTCCCAAAAATTGATCCGGGCCGTCGAGTTGACCAAGCTCAGAACCCCTGCCGTGTAGCTGTAGCGTCCAGCCAGCGTCAGCGCCCCCCGAGGAGCGCCCTTCTCACACTCGCGCCGCTTCTTGTTGCGTCGACAGTCGCGGTCCAGCACCGGCCTGGAGATCGGAACCTCCACCAGCCCCCCCGCGTCGGTCAGCCGAACATCGACCTCGCCATGAACGCGGTCGCGACGCGCCGGACGTGTCGTCGCCTCGATCAACCCCGCGGTGAAGCGCCCCAGTCGGACGGGCGCGCTGCCGGGATAGAAATCGACCGCGTCGATGAAGTACGGGTGGATGACCGAGGGCCCGATCGCAACGTGATAGAGAATCGGGACGCGGGCGCCGTCGAGGTAGTACCCGGTGTTGCCGGGTGCGGCTCCACGAACGACGATGTAGGGCAAGAACCCCGCCAGCCGACTCACGCCCGGGAGCGCCGTCACCACGCTGAGCGGATCGCCGCGGGTGCCCGGCACCTCGTGGATCTCCCGCCCCTCGAGTCGGGTGCTCGACACCGCGACCGCCTGCTGCTGCTCGACCACCGTCCGGTAGCGTTCTCCCTCCAAGCTCGTCTGCAGGAAGAACTCCATCTCGAGGTCCTGCTTGTCGACGAGCGCAACGTTGACTTCGAGGTCGTCAAAGCCCGGCGCCTTCACGACGAACGCGTAGTCGCCCGGTGGGAGGTCGGCCGAGAACTCTCCGTTGACGTCGGTATCGATCGGAGCGCTCCCGTCCTTGGGAAGCAGCCGCGCGCCGCCGGCCGGGTCCCGATCGCCGTAGACCAGCACTCGACCGCGCAGCCGCGCTTCCCCTTCGGGTTCTTCTTCCCCTGCGGGCTCTTCTTCGGCAGCGGGCTCTTCGATCCCGGTG
>OJGU01000153.1_pt1 | contig 46430 bp, 35 predicted proteins | sample 1594741 | NCBI WGS metagenome assembly OJGU01 (sample SAMN05416841, study PRJEB24817) | seawater metagenome | isolation source: Sea water | place: Canada:Atlantic | collected 2013-07 | reverse complement strand
GACAAGCTGCCGATTGATCTACAACCCGCATACCTAACGGCTCCAAGCCTCTCCTGGGAAGATGGGTTAGCTACGCGCATACTCTTGGAGCATCTAGATACTGCTTAATCGCATTACTCTTCTGGACTCTCTTCAGATACTGCGGATCATCAATCGTTCTTGCCATACTAACGTAATTCTCCGGAGATCTCGGCCCAATTTGCCTCAATTTTACAAGGTTCGTGTAGGCAAGTCCCTGCTTGTCCTCTGATGGGTCTTTGAGTGCTCCTTCTGCTGGAATTTCAACGACCAGGCTTTTCTCCTTGTACCCGTTCTCCCTATCTAGCAGAATCAATGCGACTAGGAGGCCTAAAAAAACCATGATTATGGCGTACTTTGTCTTTTTCACGATATGCAGGACCACAGCATACACTATATATGCTGTGGTCAAACGACAATTTATGGGGTTATGGTAACGGTCACTGCTGATACGTATTTTGCTTGGCTCGCCTTGAATGAAGACCACAAACCAAGAAAGACGCCAGGCCCCACAACTTTCGACTCGTCATGAGTTTCAGTTGAAGACCCCAAACTTCCGTCACGGTCCCTTTCCTTGTAATCAATTTCCGCATCGATCGCAGGCTCACTTTTTGAAGTGAGATGCACACTAAACCCCTATCTTGAATCTTACTCTCAGTCGACATGATCTGCTGAGGTGGTTTCTTGCATATCATCAGATTCCTCAATGTAGGCAACCCCATCAAATCGCTACTTCCTTTTTTTGACGGCAATGTCGCCGTCATTGATGTTGAGGAGAGGATGCAACACTTTAAAAGGGATGAGGCAGAATGGGCTGGAATCGGGTGGGTGGCTTTTACGGTCCGCTGGCTGTTTTTCATCGGTTCGGAGCTCATATCTTACCCCCCTCTGAGAGCTCGGCAGTGGAACTTCGGATCCCGCAAATCGTTAGAGAAGGGTTGATCGCGGATCAGTTCGCTGTTCCGAACCCTTTCATCAGACACGAATTAGTTTCCTCACGAGCGAGCCTTAATCCGAACTACCGTTCATCGACAACTCTCTGGCAAGGGCAGCACGAATCATTTTCGCGTAGTCGGGCTTGATGTTGGCCATTTCATGGGCGAGCTTTTCGATCCCTGGCCGGGGAAGCCAGCTAAGGTTGGGACCATACTGGAACAACAGATCCCAAACCGATCGTTGTTGCTCAATGTCTTGGGCGGCTTGGGCTTTGAGATAAATCGCGACCGCGTCCGGTAGAATGTTGTAAACATTAACTGGCTCTGTTTGTGCCTGACTGATCCGTTTGATTGCCTGCTCGAGATCTGGAGACTTGTAGGGGAGCCAAGATCGGACGGCGACGAGGTGGGGAAGTGCCCAGGCCGCTTCGGGGCCGCGTTCGCCCAAGGCTTGCGCGGTGGCTCGTATGGCTTGTGTGTTTCTCGTCTTCAGCACCGATACCAAGTCCCTTGGATCGCGCTGGGCAATATGCCTCGCCAATGGTGTGAGGCCGTCCCCCTTGCCGGTCTCGAGGGTTTTGAGAAGCTCCGCTGCAAATCGGCTTGAAAAGTCGACGGTGAATCGAGAGTGATTCAGGGCGGCCACACGGGTCTCCGAAATCTTAAGCGCCGGTAGGAGATGATGGTCTTCCATCGTTTCATCCAATAGATGATCTTGAAGTTCTGCAAGGCTACGCTGTTTGGTTCGTTCGTTCCGCAGGACTGGGTCACTTTCTGCGAGCTCTGGATTGATTCTACTGATTGCGTCGATTGCATTCTGGCGAGTATTGCGACTGGTATGTAGAAGGGCGATTTGTTTTAGGGGCTCGACGAGTGTTGCGGCCTGTGAGCCCAGATTGCCCAGTCCGAGGATTCCTAGAGTGCGCCGTCCCTCCACGTCGCCCGATGCTGCTGTGGTACGCATCACTGCATGAACAAAGCTCTGACTATCCTCGATCTGCGGCAGAAGGCCAAGTGTCGTTGTCCAGTTGTCGGACACGGCGTCTGTCAGGATCTCAAGATGGAGGTCTGAGGCCTGCTCCACCAAGAAGCTAAGTGCGTAAGCCGCCGTCGTTCGAAGCGTTGGATGAGCTTCGTTCAAGAGGGACTGAAGCTGTCTTTGTGCCAGATCGTGTTGGATAGGATCTTTCAATGCCAATTCACCAACAAGCTCCGCGAGTTCCTGCCCCATAGCGTTTACTATGAAGAAGCGACTAGAGAGGGCTTCCAACAGCTGAGGTACAATGCTAGGAGGAGGTTGCGTCGCCCGAATGGTCGCCGGATACTTTGAATGACTCGGTATGGCAGTCCCTTTGAGTTGCTTGAGTAGGAAGGGAAGTGCGTTTTTGGCGCGCGGGCCAAGATATTGTATGGCGTGCAAGGCCAGAAAATGCTCCTTACCAAAAAAGTAGTAATCTTCTACTTTCTGCGAGAATGTGCCAGGTTCGAGGGACTGTTGAAGCGCATCGATCAGGATGGGGACCGCATGTTCCGAAGAAGGGGCGAATTGATCGAGAACCCTTTTCACTTCCTCAAGGGCTTGATCCAAGGGCAGTTTGCGATCATGAAGTGCCGCTCGAAGAAGATCTTCAAGATGCCTAAGGCGCTCTGTCGAAAATGAATGCCATAGACGATCGGCGATGCTACGAGACGCCGTTGTTTCAGGGCGAGGCGGATTGGCGATCGTTGCACTTGCCTCAAGCTTTGCTTCGTTTCGGTTTGTTTTCCAAACTAGGAGGCCGACGGTCGCAACGATCACGCCCATAATGGCGAGCGGAATCGGGCGGGCTATGACAGAGGTGTATCGTCCAGCAATTCGGGTATCAAGCTGCTCGACAATTCGATTTGATAGATTACTTAAATGGGTGGGTTCGGGGCATGTGGCTGCAAGACTTTCCAGACAGGCGCTGAGGACGACCATCGATGTGGCGATTCCGCTACGATTCAAGTGACCTCGCAGCCGGTCCAGTGCTCGCCGCAGAGCCATCTTAGCTGCCCCTTCAGACATGCACAGTAGAGTCGCGATCTCGGACCAGTTAAGGTTTTCGAAATAGCGCATGAGTATGAGTTGCCGCTCGTGGTCTCGAAGTCGCTGAAGCATTTTATCCAAATGGGGGACAATTTCGCTCCACTCGCTAGCGCCGTCCGAATCGTTCCAGGTCGTCATGAGTTCCGCTTGGTCTTGTTGTCGGCGTTGGCTGCGTTGTTGGCGTCGCCGTTCATTTAATGCGAGTAGGTAGCTTGTGCGATGCAGCCACAGCCCCAAATGAGCGTGGTGCCGGAGTCGATGCGCTTTTTGGGCGAGTAGCAAAAAGGTCTGTTGGGCAATATCATCGGAGGCGACGGTGGACTGATTGACGCGGGTTGCGGTGGCCCAGACGAGTCCGAGGTAGCGTTCCACGAGCGAGGCGAACGCAGACTGTGACTCGTTGTCTAGGTATTCGGCCAGCAGTTGTTGGTCAGAGTTCATTTCTTATTATCTGTCCGGCTTCTCAATTTCGTCACAGATTTTGTTCGAGGAGTTGCGATAATCGTTCTTTTTGCGATTTCATATCAAACGACTTTCCTCTGAGCCTCTTGAGTGAAACGACGTGACATAGAAATCGTTCACGAGACACGGGCCAGAGATGAAACGGCCATTCAGCACCCAGTAGAGCGCCATCGTCGCGGCCTGTCAGAATCACCGGGAACGGGCGCTATGCTGAAGGACTGATGCAAACGATTCTACGGCAAACCCATCCATACTTGGTGGGTTTCAATGTGGGGCATCAGTTTTCCTCTTGGATGCATCGTGAGAGAGAGAGCAGTCTATCGATTTGTTCGCTAGTGGTTGGTTTATAGGCTATCACTGATTGTCCTGCCCAATTGTGACAAGAACTTTCTAAAATCCAGTCCTCGTATACAGCGGATTGCTGTTTTCGGTCTTTTTTCGCTCACAACTGACACAGCGCTGCCAAATCCTGCGGTCGTCCCATGGCCTCTTTTGATTGAATCAACCCCTCAAGGCTGAGCATGCAACAAGAACCAAAGGACAGGCTTACTTCAATCGAATCCCGAGGGACCTCGGGATAGAGGCCTAACCCTGCCACTTCGCCTAGGCAATACACGACACCCCTGGTTGGTTCGAAGGTAGCGGTTCTTGTCACCCGTAAGAACTTGGTCCGTTAAGAGAAATGGAATCCTCTTCGGTATCATTCAGTTCACCGGAATCAGATCGGCAACGGCTCCAATGTTTACGTACTCGACCTCATGGTCATGAAACCGACCCAACAAAGATTCAACGCCAGGTTCAATCATTGCTCAAGAGGTCTAAGCCTTCATAGCTGGTCGAGTGTACGCTGATGAAGCCCTAATCGTGCTACTGCTGTCAATGAGAGGAGATCCTCAATGAGGGGCCATCGCCCCCGTCCCCCATGCAGCTCGCCATGCCGAAACCGCATCAGAGGGACAAACGTAGCCCTGGCTCAGGGCTTCAACACACGCCTCCGGATGCTCTAAAAAGGAGAATTGTCATCCTGCTCTCGATTCCCAATACTTGGCCCATGACTATCAATCCGATCCGTCTTTTTCTCTCAACGGCGATCCTCGCCCTTTGCCTTAGCGGTGGCCTGACTTCGATTCAAGCCGACCACCACGAGAAACTCCTTCGCCATGTCGTCTCGTTCAAATACAAAGAGGGGACGACGGAGGAACAAATTGCCAAGGTAGAGAAAGCCTTTGCGGCCCTCAAAAAGACTATCACCGAAATCAAGGCCTTTGAAAAAGGCACGAACAACAGCCCTGAAGGTCTCAACAAGGGATTTGAGCACTGCTATCTTCTCACCTTTTATTCCGAGAAAGATCGAGAGATCTATCTCAAACACCCCGACCATGTGAAATTCGGGAAAATGCTTGGCCCCGTTCTCGCGGATGTTTTCGTGATCGACTACTGGGCGAAGCACTAGCTTGTTGCCGGGATGAATATGGATGTGGTGGCCTTGCTAGCGAATCTCAGGAACCCTTGGCTAAATGGGCTCACCACACTCCTATTCATTGCCAGCGTGCAGGCGGACGCAATCGTACCCAAGCAGTCTCAACCCTTGCCCCAAGACCTTCCCCGCGTCCTTATCATCGGAGATTCTATCTCCATCGGTTACACTCCCTATTTGAAAGAGCTGCTGCGGGAAAAGGCCGCCATTGTTCATCACCGAGGCAACGCCGAGCATACGGGCACTGGTTTGAAAAAGTTGGATGAGTGGCTAGGAGCGGGCAACTGGGATGTCATCCAGTTCAATTGGGGTCTTTGGGATCTGTGCTATCGCCATCCAGACTCGAAAGTTCAAGGAAGACGTGACAAGGAACGTGGAACACTCACCACCACAGAGACGCAGTATGCCCAAAATCTCGAGCTGCTCGTCTCCCGACTCAAACAAACAAATGCCCAGCTTATCTGGGCCAACACCACCATCGTCCCTGCCGGCGAAGCGGGACGAAAAGAAGGCGATGATCTTCGCTACAACGAGATTGCCCATGAGATTATGGCACGATCCGAAATCCCAATCACCGATCTCAACACCCTCTCACGTTCCTTCGGCCCGGACTATTTCATCGCGCCTGGGAATGTGCATTTCACTGCCAAAGGCTACGACGCCCTGGCACACACCGCCAAATCAGCCATCGAAAAAGCCCTTCAACTCACACCTTAGGCCTCGGTTCATTCTATCTCATTCCCTTCTATGCGTTCTAGGATCCCAGCGGTGAACCTCTTGACACCTCCATCGAACTTCCTCCTCTTCTGGATCGCGCTCAGCCTTTTATGGGACGTGGGTCTCGTGGCACAGAACCGGCAACTCGACGCCACGGAAATCGTTAGACGCGCCCGCGAAGCCGCGAAGCATAAGGACGAACCCGCTGCTGTTTACACCTTCCTTAGAGAAGTCGTCCTGCAAGGCTACAATTCCAAAGGTGCGGTAACGGAAAGAAAGGCCAAGACCTTCCGTGCCTATACCGATGAGCGCGAGCAAGAGCTTCTGACCGTCAACGGCCACAAAGCTAGCCCCGAAGAAATCGCCGAGGAAAAGCAACGCAGCCGCAAACAAAAACGCCGATTCCTCAATGCTGATCCCATGAATCCTGCAGCGACGGGGGGCAGGGAAGAAAACCTCATGGATCGCAATATCACACTCTTTCACAAAAAATTCGTGCCCAAACTTCTGGGGGAGGAATCGATCCAGAACCGAGCCGCCTACATCATCGATTTAGCGCCTAATCCCAAACATCGTATTAGCCACAAGATTGTCGATCGGATCTTCAATCAGCTCTCACTCAAAGTCTGGATCGATCAGGAGGATTACGAAGTAGCGAAGCTCGAAGCCAAACTGCTCAAGGATGTCAGCTTCCTTGGCGGACTCGCCGGAGCCGTCAAAGATCTCAAAATCACCGTCAATCAATCCCGACTGGGAGCGAATCAGTGGGTTGATCAGACGGTCAACGCCTTTTTCGATGCCCGAGTCCTTTGGAAAGCCTACCACTTCGGAATGGAAAGCCGCTCCGACGACTTCAAACGCTTGGACTAGCGAGGCCCCTTAAGAACGGGCCTCTGATTCATCAAATCTCTATGGAAACGGGAAAAATCGTCCAATTTCCCGAGATGGATGCGTTCCGAGTCCGAAATTTCCTTGTAACCTTTCGACCGAAGCAGAAGACTTAACACTTAGGCTTGGCAATAGATGACACTCAACATAGCTAGGCCGCAACTAGATCTAGTAAATATGAAATCATTCAAATCACTCCTCGCCATCGCCGCCTTGGCCATCGCCATCCCATTTGCCGCCTCTGCCGCTGACGACGACAAGAAGGCTGCCAAGAAAGAACGCACCACCAAAGGCACCTTGGTCTGCGCCAAGTGCACCTTGAAACAAACCGACTCCTGCCAAGCAGCCCTCCAAGTCAACCGCAAGAACAAGAAGACGGGGAAAGAGACCAATCGTGTCTTCCTATTGAAAAACAATGATGTTGCTCAGGCATTCCACAAAAACATCTGCTCTGGAGACAAAGTTCCCGTGGCCGTGACCGGCACCCGAGAAGGCAAAGGAAAGAAAGCCATCATCGTCGCCACCAAGATCGAAAAGGCTGAGAAGAAGGGTAAGAAGAAAGCCTAAGGCTCTCTCCCTACAATTTCACAAAACCCGGAGATTGCCTCCGGGTTTTTTTGTGTCCTGATCCCACTCACTTGACCTCCGTCTCAATCCCAAGCGAGCCCCCCGGAATCCGCGGTAAAATCACCGCTGCCACGCTGAAGACCTGAAAGGACCCTTTTTCAGATTCAGAGGCGAGATTGCCATGGTCGCGTCAAGGCATAGACGGCAAAAGTCGCCAACCAATGCTCCCCCTCGTAGTGCCCGCTAAAGACATATCCGAACCCCATCGCCGCATGCTCCTGAGCGAGCTTCCAAAGCAGGGGGCGCCGAGGATCATTTACCTTCAATGCTTCCGCTATGCCCTGAAGACACCACGCACGGGAGAGATCGAGGCCGGCCAGATGGACGATTTTCCCGTCGGTCACATCGCTCACCGCCACAGGCTGGATGTGCTGGGCGATCAAATCCGTCGTGTCTGGCAAGAATCGATCGAGCCATCCTGCATACTCCTGGCCCGATAGAACTCGCCACATGAGATCGGCTTCATTGAGCCCCGAGGAGAAAAAATCCTGACCCGAAGGTTCGTAAGCAAAGGGATACCGTTGATCCTTAAGATAGAAGTCTCGGGCCCGTTTCACAATCAGTTCCTCGAGCGCTGTATTACCGACGGCCCGCGCATAATCAAGCGTTTGGCTTAGCGCAAATCCCGAATCCGGATGCACCCCAGTGCGAATAGGAAATGACAGAAGCGGTAAATAATCCAAGGTTCGCTGGACCAACAGGTCCTCGAGCGGACGAAGGTTTTCGCGCCAGCGTTTCCCCTGAGGATCATCCCAATCCGACAACTCCGTCACTAATCGAAAGCACCAGGACCAACCGTACATGCGTTCGAAGCTCTTGTTATGTTTGGCGGCGAAATAGGTGGTTTCTTCCAATAGATTTTCCTTTGTCAAATGAGCCTCCAAGGAAGCTCGAATCTGCTGACTCATCTCGTGTTCGGGATGAAGCTTTAGGAGGCGCACTAGCATCCAGTGCCCATGAATGCTGCTATGCCAATCGAAGCTTCCATAGAAGGCAGGGTGCATCGATTTCGGAGAACGAACCGATTCCGGCCCAGCCATCACATTCGATGGTTTGTTGGGGTATTCGATATCGATGTTCTTCAATGCCAAGCCGGCGAAATTAGCGACCTGTGCCGCACTCAATTCAGCACCCAATCTCGGCAATTCCTGGCCTCGCAATCGATCGATTCCCATAGCACTCATCAGTAATATTCCCAGCAGAGCGTAGCCTACCCACTGAGCTAGGTGGCGCGCCACCAAAGGTGATTCATTATTTATTGTCATTCTCTCGCTCCTCTCTCCCAGGCCCAACTCAACGCTTAAGTCGTAGACTGGATTCAATCCCTGCCATCACAAGGTTACTTCAGCGGTTTCTTATTATCCAATAGCTGGGCAACCTTTGTAATCGCGGGAAGCTCTATGCCAAACCGCTTTCCGTAGTCTAACATGCTCCCAGCGAACAGAGCTCGTTCGTCTGGTTTCACTGCTTGTTCGAAATCACGCTGAAATGAGGTCTTGGTTTCATAGGGAAAGGTCGTTGCCTTCTCAAATGCTACACCTTCAATCCCGGGAGCCAAGCTCACCCTGAGGTGGTCAGCGACTGAAAGAATTTCTTGCATAATCGCCCTCACACGGCCGCTCAAGACGTCGTCCTCCATCACCTCGCCAATGACTCGACCATAGGCAGCCGTCACCAGACCGAACGAGCAAATAAAGAGAAACTTCTCCCAGATGGCAGACTGAACGGTGGGCGTCCACTGGGCAAGAATCCGCGCCCGATCAAAGAGCTCGATCAGAGGCGTCGGATCAAATTCGGGTCGGCTAGGATCCGGGCCATAGAGAATCTTACAGGCGCCACCCTTCTGAGTCACAATCCCCGGTGCTTCGATGTGCGTGCCCACATAGACGCAGGCAGGAAGAACGATTCCCTGATCGATTCGTCGCCGAATACGCTCGTAGATATCCACACCATTCAACAGGGGAAGGATCACAGTATTTGCCTGAATCGCTGACCTAAGCCGCTTTAAGACATGATCCAAATCAAACTCCTTAACACAGAGGAGAATCACATCCTGCGCCCGAAGCGATTCCACCGAGTCCGTCACCTCACTTGGCTGACAACGCAAACGCCCTTCGTTCTCCGTATTTAAAATCAGCCCCTGAGACTGAATGGCCGCCAAATGACGGCCACGAGCGATCATGCTTAGCCTCAGGCCTTGATCGGGCAGAAGCTGACAGAGCTTCCCCCCGTAATAGCCACCCACTCCCCCGCAACCGACGACTGCTATGCGCTCTAAATCCATAACCCACCTTCCTTAAGGACGCCGAAAGCTTCGCAAATTCCAGCCTTCACTCAAAGCTTTTCCCCCCCGCCTACAGGAGACTCTCGACAGCCATCAAATGGAACCTCAAATACGGTAACGACAGAAAAGAATAGAACTCTCAAACTGCCAGCAACCTGTAGGAGACCGTCGCTCAGGTAAGGTGAGCGCCCTCTAATGCCAGTGGATCGGATTCATTCAGGGCTTTGGCGAACATTGTTTTGCAAAAAGGAGAAGGGGTAAGCTGGGCTTGTCTGACTCGCAATACACTTGTCCCACCGGTCAGACCACCGTTTTCAGATGGCTTTGGCGGGGCCGTGTGACTTGTATTCTGTGGGGGCATTGAGGTAGGGTCAGACAAATCCCTGTTTCTGTTTTGATGGATCAACCCTGTAATAGATTAATTAGGAGCTTCGCCAGCCCTAGGTTCTTAGGCTTGTTGTTCGGGATCGCATTGCTGCTTAACCGGGTAGGGGCATCTGAGACCGGCCTAAGCTTTGAGGCGGATGTGCGTCCGATCTTGAAAGTGGCTTGTTGGCATTGCCACGGTGAAGACGGGGAAACAGAGGGAGGCTTGGATGTCCGTCTGGTTCGTTTGATGCAGGCGGGAGGCGATTCTGGACCGGCGATCGTTGCTGGTGATCTGGAAGGCAGTTTGCTTTGGGAGAGGATCGAATCTGATGAGATGCCGAAGGGGGACAAGAAGCTGTCGCCGGAGGAGAAGTCAGTCATTCGACAATGGATCAAAGAGGGAGCCAAGACGGCCCGCCCTGAGCCGGCTAGCGTTGAGGAAGCTCGCTTCACTTTGGAAGAGTTGAGCCATTGGGCCTTTCAGCCCGTCGTTTCTCCCCCTATACCGAAGGTCTCCGATCTCGGTAGCAACAATCCCATTGATGCCTTCATCGCTGAGCGTCTCCACCGTGAAGGATTGAGCTTCTCTGAGGCAGCCGACCGAGCGACGCTCATTCGTCGTTTGAGTTTTGATCTCCGAGGTCTTCCCCCAAGCCCCAATGAATTTGAAGCCTTTGTCACTGATCCACAGCCAAATGCCTATGCTCATCTGGTAGACCAATGGCTGGCATCGCCTCAATTTGGGGTTCGATGGGGGCGCCATTGGCTGGACGTCGCTGGCTATGCGGAATCCGATGGGGGAGTGGACAGTGATCCAAAACGGGAACACGCCTGGCGTTATCGCGATTATGTGATCGACGCCTTCAACGGAAACAAATCCATCCAGGCCTTTCTTCGTGAACAGCTGGCGGGGGACGAGCTGATCACGGAAGCACTGGATCCCTACAATTCGAGACAGCTGGAATTGCTCACAGCGACGGGATTCATGCGCATGGCTCCAGACCTGACGCAAACCAGCAACACCTTAGCAGATCGCAATATGGCCGCGGCAGAAGCGATTCAGGTCATCAGTTCCACCATGCTCGGTCTCTCGGTGGGTTGCGCCCAGTGTCATGATCACAAGTATGATCCCATTGGGATCGACGACTATTATCGCTTTCGAGCGGTCTTCGATCCGGTCTTTCCACTCAAAAAATGGCAACAGCCCGGGGCGCGCATCGTGGATATGAGCACCCGCGAACTCAGGGCGGAAGCCGATCGCATCGAAGCGCAAGCTAAGGTTCTCGAAGAAGACCTCAACCAACGTCGACAGGCTCGCGGGAAGGAAATTCAAGAGCTCAAACTCGAAGACGTTCCGGAAAAAGTCCGTGATCAAACCCGAATCGCAGTCCTCACCCCTTCAACTCAACAAACCCCCGAACAAAAGGCCTTGCTGGATCGTTACCCCATGGTGAAGCCCGTCGGCCACATTCTTGGCCTGCTCGTTGAGTATGATTCGACCTCGTATCGAGCCTTTGAGAAAGAGCAGCAGAAAATCGCTGGGATCCGAGCGACCAAACCGCTCTTAACCAAGGTTATGGTCACCACGGAACAAGCCGGCATCATTCCAACCAGTCAGGTCTTCTTTCGTGGCAATCCCGAGTCGCCGAAAGAAACAGTCACTCCCGCCGAATTGATGGTGCTCACCCGGTCGAACCAAAACGTGGCCCTTCCGTTCAATGACGAGCGCCACCGAACGACGGGTCGGCGCCTGGCCTATGCCAAACACCTTACAGACGGACAGCACCCCCTTACGGCTCGAGTATTCGTCAACCGACTATGGCTCCACCACATGGGGCGGGGCTTAGTTGGATCACCGAATGACTTCGGTCGGTCTGGAGATCGCCCCTCTCACCCGGAGCTCTTAGATTGGCTCGCCGCTGACTTTGTCGCCCATGATTGGGATCAGAAACGGCTTCACCGGCTCATACTGCTCTCGCGCACCTACCAACAACGCTCACAACGACGCCCCGAGCTTGATGCCGTGGATCCGGAAAATCAGCTCTTAGGGAGGGCGAACCTTCGCCGTCTTGAGGCCGAGGCGATTCGCGATGCGATCCTCTCCGTGACCGATAACATGAATGATCGGCTCGGAGGCCCCAGCACGCCAGTTACTCAGAACGGTGAAGGGAAGGTCGTGATTGGCGTGCAAAAGATTCGCGATGGCATCCCCGTTGGGGCCGACGAAAATCATCCTGATGCCTTTAGGCGAAGTGCCTTTATCGAAGTGCAACGGAGCTTACCCCTCAACATGCTCTCAACCTTCGACCTGCCCGCGATGACGCCCAATTGTGATTTGAGGCGATCAACCACCGTCGCTACCCAAGCCCTATGGTTCATGAACGATTCCTTGATGGTCGGGAGGGGATCGGATCTGGCCAAGCATATCCGATCCCGCCACGAAACCAAGGAAGAGCAAGTGACGGCAATCTTCGTTCGCCTCTTCACTCGCCACCCGACAGAACACGAAGTCCAGTCCTGTAAATCGTTCCTAAACGAGCAGGAAGATTTGTATCCCGATGACGACGCGGGCAAGGCCCAACAGGCCCTCGCGACCCTCTGCCAAACACTTATGGCATCGAACCGATTTCTATACGTTGACTAAGCGCCGATGAAACACGCCATGACAACTCCCCTTTGTTCACGCCGTCACATGCTCCAATCCTCGGCCTTTGGCCTCAGCTCTGTAGCGGCCTCCTTACTTCTCAAGCAAGACGGACTCCTCGCAAAAACCCTCTCGGGTAACCCCATCAAACCCGAGCTCGAAGCCAAGACCTACGATCTACTCCCCAAGCCAGCGCCCTATCCTCAACAGGCCAAGGCAATGATCTCCATGTTCATGCTAGGCGGGCCGAGTCAGATTGATCTTTTTGATCCCAAACCTGAATTGATCAAACGGAACGGCCAGACTTTTGACGGTGATCTCAAATTCGATAACGCGGCACAGGCGAGCCGAGAGATCATGGGACCCGCTTGGAAGTTTAAGCGGCACGGCCAATGCGGTACTGAACTGTCAGAACTGGTGCCCCACATCGGCGAGATCGCCGACGAGATCACTCTGATCCGATCGATGCACTCGGCGGCCAACAATCATTTACCGGCAAATTTCGCGCTCAACACCGGACAACCGGTTCGAGGCCGACCCGTCTTAGGCAGTTGGCTGCTCAAAGCGCTTGGAAGTGAAACCCAAGATTTACCCGCATACGTGGCCTTGACCGATCCGCGAGGCCTCCCACTAATCGCCAAGGAAAACTGGAACAACGGCAAGCTTCCCTCCATTTATCAAGGAACGATGGTACGCCCCTCGGAACCGCGGATCTTCAACCTAGACGCCCCCTCACACCTGCAAGGCGCTGCGCAGGCATCCCAGTTATCCTTTCTCGAGCGCTTCAATCAGGAACACCTGAACGACCACCCAGGCGAAAACGATCTCGAGGCACGAATGGCCAGCTACGGCCTCGCCGCCCGCATGCAGTTGGCCGCGAAGGATGCCTTCGACATCTCGAAAGAATCAAAGGAGACAAAAAAGATGTACGGGATCGACGAGAAAGTCACTCGTAGCTACGGCACGCGCTGTTTGATTGCTCGAAGACTAGTGGAACGAGGGGTGCGTTTTATTCAGATCTTCTGCAATGGTCAGAGTTGGGATCATCACGGATCGATTCTTAAGGCCTTGCCGGATCGGTGTCGTGAGATCGATCGACCGGCAGCGGCGTTGGTCAGAGATCTCAAGCAACGAGGGCTTTTAGATTCAACCATCGTTCATTGGGGTGGTGAAATGGGGCGCCTACCAGTCATCCAATTTCGCGAAGGCCTCACCAAACGAGACAAGGTCGGGCGTGATCACAACACCTACGGATTCAGCATGTGGGTCGCTGGCGGCGGCTTTAAGAGCGGCCATGTTCATGGGGCTACCGATGAATTCTCACACTATGCCGTTGAGGGAATTGTCCACCACTACGATTGGCTTGCGACCGTTCTCAATCGCTTCGGACTGAACCACAAAGAACTCAGCTTCCGAGTTGGTCCTCGTGAGCTCCGCCTCGTCGAACAAGACGAGGCCCGCGTTGTTCGCGAGCTCTTGGTTTGAGCTGCCCATTGGGCGTCAGAAGCAGAACAGACGGCAGTAGGGAGGGCCTATCCATTACCTATGAAAGAAGATTTGATCTGAGGTATTCTTTCGAGGACAACGGCTCGCTAGAACTCTCGCCCCAACTTCTTCGTTAGCGGCTGGGCCGGGCGATTTCATCGTCGGCTTCGCCGTAGAAATGATGTTGGGTGCCGCCGACGGTGATCTTTGGTCGATAGATGAATTTATTGCCACTGGCCCAAGCGACATGTCCATCGAGGTAGCCTTCATTTGATCCGTCTGGGGCATCACCTTGTTGATTGAAATGATTCCCGCCTCGCGTCAGTGGATCCGGATCTCCTGGCCGTTTCCAATCGCCATTGAGCTTGCGATTGATATCTGTCCAGAGCACCTTGTAGTGAGGGTTATCCGTGTTCTTCATGGCGAAGATCTGCGGACCGTCGAAGATGTCTCGATCCGGGTAGAGACTTAGGTTGGAATTGTAATCCTCGTTCCCGGCATAATAGACATAGCCCAGCACCGTCGATCGACCATCAGGCCAATCCCAGAAATCATCACGCCCCCAGTGCTTGTTGGAAGGGCAATAAAAGGAGCTTCGGGGCACAGAATACTGTTCGTGATAAGTGTTACGAAAGCTGATCGAAAACCAATGCGGATTAATATTCCCATCCGCCTGAAACCATCCTTCATGGTCATCGGAATACATGATCACGCCGAGCGTCAGTTGCTTGATATTGTTGATACAAGCTGTTCGCTTGGCCCGCTCCTTTGCCTTGGATAAGGCAGGCAGTAGCATGCCGGCCAAGATCGCGATGATGGCTATCACGACGAGCAGTTCAATCAGGGTAAACCCCGACGAACGACGCCCACGAATCGAAGAAAGATGCTGGCTCGAACTCATGATCACTCCTAGTTCTAGTCGACTGAGACCACTTGTCGATGCTTCTTTGTTGGGTGCCCTTGGCTCTATGGTTCGAAGCGTATCCAATCCACATTCATCAGACCGCCCTTTCCAGGATTCTTAAACAAAAGCACGATATCCGTTCGTTCCGCAATGGCTTTCAAAGGTGCAGACATCTGGATCTTATTTCCCCAACCACCGGTGTTCGCAACTTTAAAGGCGGCAAGCAAGTCGCCCGATACGGATCCGCGGCGAATCTCCATGGTTCCACCCGCCCCCCCGGAAGACAGTTGCACCAGGATACTACGAGTATCACTCAGGTTAAGGTTGTAAAAACTCGCGGTCGAGCCGTGGTTGATTGAACCCAAATTGGAACGTTCCTTATTCAGGCGAGTGAATGCATCACAGTGTTCGGCCTCAATCTGGCGATTCCTCAAAGTGATTGAGGCCGTTCCAATCAACGAAGACGCGGGAGCCCTTCCCATATCCGTATAGCTGGCCTCGAGCATCGCAAAGCGAATATCACTCTTACTAGGCACGAGCAGCTCACCCGCCAAACCTCGACTAGATCCCACCTTAGCCGCATCAGGTTCCAGCGCATAGATCCATCGAACCATCTGATCCACTTCCTGTTCCGAATGTTGAGAATGAGCTAACATGGGCACTTCCCCCCAAACGCCGGTCGAGCCGTTTAAAACCCGTTGCACAGAAGCCTCTAACGCCGCCGGTTGATCTCGATAGCGGTTCGCTATCTCTAACAATGGAGGACCGACAACCTTCTGATTAACGGAATGACAATTAAAGCAATCGCTCGAGCGCATCATGGCGAGTCCCGGAGGCATGACCTCGACCTCATCACGACTAGCCTTGTATTTTGCGTTCACGAAGGTCCGAGACTCCATCAATTCATCGTAGTCTTCCGACGTTCCATCCTCTTCATCAACAATCCCAATCTGATACGTGAGAGGCTTACCAGGAGAAAAGAAATCCCCCTCTTGAGGCGATATGAATCGCGGGGTAGGGCGACTGTTACCGACCACGATTGGAAGAGTCGAGGTGGCGCTCATTCCCCCGCTATCGCGAACGGTTAGCGCGGCAACATAGTTTCCTGGTTCGTCGAAGGTCACTGAAAGTTCTCGTTCTTGACCAAGCTCACGACCTCCAGGATGTAGGGTCCATGAAAACTCGATCGCCTCGCCCTCTGGATCATGCGAGCCTGCACCACTCAGTGAAACGTTCAAGGGCTCTCTCCCAACAATCGGGCGAGCAGCCAGTTTGACCAAAGGAGGGAGGTTTCCTCGTAGATAAGAGATCTTGATCAAGCTGGAGTCCTTGTTGTTTCCCCACGTATTCCCATAGTCGAGCAGGTACAAACAACCATCGTCTCCGAACATCGCATCCACTGGTCGCCGGATGAGAAAAGGAGCTTCCTCGTCATCGTCAAACTTCGGGACCCGTCCCTCATTGGCCAGGAAGACGGCATCGGTGAAGGCCTCAATGCTGCGAAGATTCTGTTCTTCGTCGAATCGAGCCCATTTCATGAAAGGACGTTGCCAATCCCAAAACAAAAGGCACTTGTCGAAAAACTCAGGGAATCCGTTGGTCTCGGCAAATGCCGCCCGATAGTGAAACACAGGCCCCGCACAGGCCGTTCGCCCTCCCGATCCCAGCATCGGAAACTCCGGAGAATCCGCGTAAGGCCAAAAAATCATTGCTGGCTGTGCTGGGGGCAGCTCCCGCAACCCCGTGTTATTGGGGCTCTCATTAATCGGCCTGAGGGGATCATAGAGTTCGCCACTCACACCAGTCGCAAAGTCATAATCAGCGTAGGGAAAATTATTTCCAACAAAGTACGGCCATCCGTAGTTGCCCGCTTTCTTGGCCTGATTCAACTCATCATAGCCTCGCGTTCCTCTCGGAGTCGTGCTGTGAGCGTCGGGTCCGACATCACCCCAGTAGACAATCCCAGTCTCCTGATCGACACTCATTCGCCAGGGATTGCGGCAACCCATCACAAATATCTCCGGCCGACCAGCCGTGCCGTCCGCGGGAAAGAGATTGCCTTCGGGGATCTCATAGGATCCGTCGCTGAGAGGGCGAATCCGCAAGATTTTCCCTCTGAGATCGTGGGTATTAGCGGACGACTTCTGGGCATCGAGAGGAAACTGATCAGGACGTTCATCGATTGGCGCATAGCCGCCCGTATCGCCACCGGGGAAGGTATTGTCGCCGGTCGAAATCAAGAGACAGCCATCTGGCGCAAATTCCACGGACCCAGCGTGATGACAACATTGTCGCCGTTGCTCAGCAAATTCCAAGATCACTGTCTCTGACTCGAGATCTAACCGATCTCCCTCCATCGCAAATCGACTCAAGCGTTGGCCGATAAGCTCGACGGGGGAATAGAATAGATAAATCCACTGTGTCTCAGAAAAATTCCGATCGAGAGCAAATCCCAGAAACCCATTCTCCTGTTCTTCAAAAACCGGAATCTTACCAGCCACGACAACCTCGCCTGTCTCTGGCTTATAGATATTCAGCTGACCATAGTAGTCGTTGTAGAACACCCGACCATCGGGAGCCACCTCCAACTCCATTGGACGGGGAATATCCGTCGCCAGCACCTCAATGTGGTAGCGGTAATCGGGAGGTGCGGCAGCAGAAACATAGAGGCACCCAATAAACAACGAAGTGAGAACCTGTAGACGAGTCACAATCATGGATAGGATAGAAGGGCACATAGAATGACGAATCCTGCTTGGGCTTAGGGCTCCTTTATCTCAAAGATCGCCTCAACCTCAACGGCGGCTCCTGTCGGCAGCGCCGCAAATCCAAGGGCACTTCTCGCATGGTAGCCATCAGACTCTTTGCCAAAAATCTCATGCAAGAGATCGGAGGCACCATTGATCACCAGATGTTGATCGGTGAAGTCGGATGTCGAGTAAACGCAGCCCAGGAGTTTGATCACTCGTAAGTCATCCAAGGTTCCGTGCTCCTGGCGAACCGAGTTTAGAATCTTGGTCGCGCAATCCTTCGCAGCCTCATAGCCCTGCTCTACACTGAGGTCCTTCCCCAAAACTCCTTTGAGATCACTTGTGTGTCCGGAAGTTATCAACTGGTTGCCGGATCGAATACAAAGATTCAAATACCCAGGCTTTGAAGTTTGAAACTGAATACCTAGATTGGCTGCTCTTAAGTCTGCGCTCATTTGATTATCAAGACGGTTGAATTGAAGAAGGAGTCTATCGAGCCCACTCTAGGGAGACCAACCCGAAAGAACGAAAAATCGTCGTTATCCAGGCGCGAATTCGAGAGCAACGGCGAAAACAATTGCTCAAGAAAGGCTTTATCACATCAATGCTGAGAGCTTCTGGTAGACCTTCGAAGCCGTCATGCTAGCCAGCACACAGGAAACAAAGAACCCGAGCCCGGCAAAGGCGAGGATGGCTTTAGGCACAGCACGTTCACCAATCAATTCCTTGCGAGTTCCGAGATAGATCAACGCCGCCGCTAAGGCTGGAATCCCTAATACCGTGAGCGCTTGCGCTAGCGTGATCAAGTGCACCGTACTTCCTTCTTTTGCAAGCGAAGCGATCGCCACCACCATGCCGACCATTAACGCCAAGGCGGTCATATGGACGGGCCAACGATCCTCCAGTCGGGCACCCTTGCCAAGCGAGTCAGACATCACCGTTCCTCCGATCAGGGCATTGACCAAGAACGAGCTAAAGGCGCCTGCGAGGATACCAATACAAAAGATCACTTTCGCAGCCGAACCGAAGATGGGTTCCAGTTGCATGGCAACATCGCCCACGGAAGACAAACTTACTGGTTCCGCGTGTCCATAAAAGACTCGCCACGAAGTGAGCAAAATAACACAGGTGATCAGGCCAAGCATTGAGATACTCACCATCGAATCCGAGAGAGACCGTTTCACATCTCCCAGTCCCCAACCCTTCTCCCGAACCAGATACGCTTGATAAAAAGCACCCCCAACGGAGAAGGTCGTACCAATCATGGCCAGGAGTGGCAACCAATCAAGCGCCTGCTCTGAAGGGACGACCTCATAGCTTCGAGGCCTGAGAAAGGCCACGGCGAAATTAATGACAAAGGCCACTGCCATCAATCCCATCAGCCCCTTCATCACATTCTCAATCGAGCGATACAAATGGCGCAAGAGATAGAGACTCAAGATGATCAGCCCATTGACAATCACCAAGACACCCGCCCGAGCCCCTACGCTGAGCGCCGATTCTCCGAGGAGAGGTTCCACCCCGCCAACCAAAGCGATGTTGTTCGACGATTGAAAAAAGGCCACTAAGGTAAAGAGCGTCAAGCCGATGAAAATCGCCACCGGACGCCCGAGCCGGGTGCTAAGCTCATCACAGATACTTCGCTCATAAACGACACCCAATCGCCCCGCCAAGGCGACCATCGCAATCATGAGTCCGGCAGCGCAGATCACCACGGGCAAACCGATCAGACCAAAACTGGCGCCAACCTTCGAACTGGTCAAGATTGACCCGGGGCCAAGGACGACGGCAGCAACAATCATCGCCGGACCAACTGACTGCAGAAATCGTTTCATTGTAGCTTTTATTAGAATCTCACGTGGCTTGGTCCCAGCTCTCGCCATCCCACTGACAAACCTCGTTCAGGAAATCCACAACGCCCTTGGTAAAACATTCAAGCAAGGCAAGGCCCTTGTCAGCTGATGCAGCACTCGGCGCCCCTATGTGCCCCAGTTGGGTTCGGTCCTTCATCGTCCATCCTCGACTAGCCTTGGGAAAGGCGGTCCCTTGGGATTGTTCCGGGGCCGACCGATAATCACCGACAAGCTCCGGACGAATAGCCAGCATCATGGATGTTTCCCACTCGCAGGCATGGCCCATCCTTGGCTGTACAAGATCATCGCGTTGCTCCCTGGGCTTCGCAGTTTCCCAGTAGGTAGTCGACAAAAAAAGCAGATCCGACCGTTTCCGATTCTTCTGCCGCAACTCGAAAACCGCCTGCGAGCCCGGCACGATGTTCCCCCCGTGCCCGTTAAGAAGAACGAGTCGTTTGAACCCGTGCTCAAGCAGGCATTCAACTTCATTCACCAGCAGATCGAGATAGAGACGCGGATTCGCCGAAACGGTTCCCGGAAAATCCATATGATGGTGAGAATTTCCCAGCCACTGCAGCGGCGCCACAAGGATCTCGGTTGCCATCTGAGCTTCCACCCGATTCACGATCTCGCCGAGTAGGAGGCTGTCCGTATGAAGCGGCATATGGTGTCCATGCTGCTCTTGCGCGGCAATTGGAAACACCACCGGCGTATCCCGCGACAGTGCCTCAACCTCAGGCCACTTCATCTCCGTCAACTTCATGAGGAATCGATTCGTAGAAACCCTGGATTCTGTAGGCGCGTCTTCTAATTGAATTCCAAAAGAACCTGTCGTTCTTTGACCGGATACCAATCATCCAGATGGCCTGCTAAGCGACGAATGAGCGCCGGATGTTGACCTGCCACATTATTTTGCTCCGTGGGATCTGCCATAAGATCAAACAACTGCGGCCGCTTCTCGGACCGAGGATGGGTGCTTCGATAACGATTGACCTCACCATCATAGGTGAGCAAGAGCTTCCATTTTCCTTCGATCGTCCAGCGATACAACAGCGATGCTTCCGGATTCTCGACATCGGCAATGTCATGAGCGAATCCTTCACCAACAATGTGTTTTCTCCCAATCTGTAATCCGGTCTTCAGGTTCGGCAGCAAGTTCAATCCAGGCAGCACCCCTGGCATCCGAGCCCCTGCGGCGGCGAGCATCGTCGGAACGAGATCAAGGCTACTCACCAATTCAGGGCGATCTGCAGGATTTAAAACCTTGGGCCAGTTGAATATAATGGGCGTTCGAATGCCTCCTTCATAGGGCGTTTGTTTCGATCGCGGCGCATAGCGCCCCTTCTCCGGATGTTGAATCCATCCGTTATCCGTGACATAAACGAAGAGCGTGTTATCCCGCACGCCCTGCTCATCAATAATATTGATAAGTTCACCACAGGTCTCATCAAACCACTCACACATCGCGTAGTATCTCGCAACGTGAGGCGAGGCGACTTTATCCTTGTACTTATCAAAAAGGCGTGAGGGTGGATTATGCGGGGTATGGGGCAGGAACACGCCGTACCAAAGAAAGAAGGGCTTGTCCTGATCTGTTGCCATCTGGACAAAGTCCTTGATGGGTTTCATGCCTTTTCGCCCGATATCCAAGCCATCGTCACCATGACGCCCCCCGGGCTCCGGAAACCCCCGCGTCATCCCATGAGTAAACCCTCCGCGCCGAAAGTTCCCTTCCCACCACTTGCCACTTTGATGACTCAGATAGCCCTGTTCTCCAAGTAATTCTGGTAGAGTATCAAATCGATCAATGTTTGATATGAGAGTCGCTCTCCGTTCGTTGTAGAGGACGGAGCCGCGTTCGGCATATTTGGGTGACGGATCATTCCCCGTCACACCATGGGTACTCGCATAATGCCCTGTTGCAAGGGAGAGAAGGGAAGGGCGGCAGAGAGCGGTCGGTACATAGCCGCGACGAAAAAGAACGCCCTCTTCCGATAGCTTGTCGAGATGGGGCGTCCGAATGTGATCATGCCCCATGAATCCATAGTCGGTCCACGCCTGATCATCGGAAATGATGAGAACGATGTTTGGGGGGGGCTTCGCCTCAACGAGCCCCATGACAAGAAGGACCCAAAGCGAAACCGTGACAGCCTGTTTCAAACTCAAGAATCGGCGTAAGGAGGTCATGCCTTGAAATCATGCAGCTCCACAACGATTTGTCGAATCAAGAGCGCAAAGAATGGAAACGGATCATTCATCACGCGAATCAAGCTCCTCAAACCCTTCCGATTGCCGCTCACCAACTTGAAGGGCTTTTAAACAGGCTATCGCCGCCTCCGCTGATTCTATCGGCACAAATAGATGATCATGAAAGGCCGCTGCAACCACATTGCACGGAATCTGTCTCGCCGCCAACGCTCCTGCGACTGCTGCCGTCAGTCCCACCGCGGAGAGATCTGAGTGCACCTTTAGGGTAATCCAGGCTGCTCGAAATAGAACCTCTAGTCCCTCCTGTAAGGCATCCTCTTCTGAAAGGATCACCGTCACGCCTTCCGTTTCAAGAAACTGCCCCACGCACCGAAGCCTTGGCAGAGCTCTCGAATCTGGGAGTGAACAGAAAACGAAGGCCCCTTCGTGTCGTTCCGGCTCCAGAGACCGGAGCAATTCATCCAGATTTGTAATCGGATCATTCATAGAGCAATTCGACAATCGAAGGGAACAATCAAGGGGGCTGAGAAAAGTCTAGCCCTCTTGAGGCCGCTCCATCACAAACCATTCGTATGAACCTTGGGCAACGACGACATCTTCCTGATCAAGGATCTCAATCACAAACGCAATAAGCGCCCGTCGTTTCCGCTCGTAGGTGTCATGAAATTGGTCCCAGTGATCGCTGACAAAGCGGCCCCGCGAGTAGATCCTTCCGGTCGCCGGCTTCCGGTATTTGATTTCTCCCCGGCGTAGTACGGGGACGATGGAACTAGCAATCACTTTTAATTGGTGAGCTAGGAACTGCCCACTAGAGGCCTCAGCTAGAGTGAACAAGGCACTCGCATGAACGGTCCCTAGGTGATTCAGGTATTGAGGCCCCGCTGGCAGGCAAAAGATGCCCTCCACATGCTCGGGGCACTTCAGGATTCCGACAAACTGATTGAAGGGTAATTCAGCGACATCCATCATTAAGACAAAGACTACGGACGATTTGATTGACGTCAAAGATTCTCCTGGGGTTTGGAAAACGGGCTGACTATTCTATTCTCATTAGATTTTCCTTGGCCCCATGAACGAAGCCTCAAAACTCTCTCGCTTGCCTCATCCACTGATCTTGATCTTTGCGATGATCATCATTGCTCAGGTCTTCACTTATGTGCTCCCTCGGGGAAACTTCGAGCGAGATGACCGCAAGGTATTGCCTGGGACGTATCAAGAGGTCGAAGCGGCATCGCTCCCTTGGCATGCGGCATTGACGTCGATACCGAAGGGTATGGAAAAGGCGGCCGATGTGATTTTTTTCGTCTTCATTGTCGGGGGCGTGATTCAAGTGTTGCGAGCAACCGGCGCAATCGACGCTCTCATTGGCGCCTCGATCCGGCGCTTGGGGCACAATCCACTCTATCTTGTCGCAGGAATGACGATTCTCTGCTCTCTCGGATCAACAAGTGTCGGTATGGCAGAGGAGTACATGCCCTTCATTCCCATCCTCGTCACCATGTGCCTGGCGTTGAAGATGGACGCCATCGTAGCCATGGGGATAGTCTACATCGGCGCTGCCATCGGCTACGGATGTGCCGCTCTCAACCCCTTTACGGTCTTGATTGCTCAAGACATCGCCGGACTCCCGCTAACCTCCGGACAAGGATTCCGTTGGCTACTCCTCTTGGTTTGCCTCGCTGTCGGCATCCATCATCTCATGGCTTATGCCAAACAGGTCCGTAGTACTCCATCCACCAGCTTAGTCTCCGATGTGGACTACACCCACGGCTTCAAGATCCCGGCGGATTCCCAGTTCACAGGTCGCCGCCTTTTGGTCTTGGGAATTTTTCTCGCGGGAATCAGTCTCTTCGTGGTCGGCGTTGCCCGATGGGAATGGTACCTCACCGAACTTTGCGCCGTTTTTCTGGGGACAGCCATCCTCAGCGCCATTGCCGCTAGGCTTTCGTTGAATGTGAGCGCCGAGGCTTTTTGTCAAGGAGCTGCCGACATGACCACGACAGCTTTGCTGATCGGATTTGCGCGAACGATCGAAACCGTTCTCACGGATGGGCAAGTCATTGATACCATCATCCACCACATCGCCAGCACCTTGGAAGGCGGCAACGCCTACCTATCGGCCGTTGGTATGCTGGGAGTACAGAGCGTCTGCAATCTCCTGATCCCTTCCGGCTCCGGTCAAGCCTATGTCACCATGCCTATCATGGCACCGTTGGCTGATCTCACCGGCATCACGAGGCAAACAGCGGTTCTCGCTTACCAACTTGGGGACGGATTCATGAATGCGATCGTCCCTACAAATGCGCTCCTCATGGGCATGCTGGCGCTTGGCAGGATTCCCTACCATCGCTGGCTTCAATTCGTACTCCCTCTGATGGCCAAACTGTACCTGATTGCCATCATCGCCCTGATGCTGGGAGTCAAGCTAGGCTATGAATAGTGGTTAAGCTCAATGAGGGTGGCAGTATCGTCCGAGCCACTCGAAGAAGACTCGATGCCACAGCACACCGTTCTGAGGCTTCATGACCCAGTGCCCTTCATTAGGAAAGTAAAGGAAGCGAGACGGAATATCGTTCACTTGAGCTGCTGTGAAAGCTTCAATTCCCTGGGTCACAGGCACTCGAAAATCCTTCTGTCCATGAATCACCATTAAAGGAGTGTTCCAAGATCGCACAAAGCGATGTGGGGAAAAACGATCATAGTCCCGTTGAACTTCATCACTCTTCCAATAGGGCCCACCCAAATCCCAGTTCACAAAGAAAAGCTCTTCGGTCGATCCGTACATCGACTCGAGATTGAAGACCCCACAATGGGCGATCATGGTCTTGAATCGGTCCTCGTGGTTTCCCATCAGCCAATACACTGAATAGCCACCGAAGCTCGCTCCGATGGCTCCGGTTCGATCCGAATCAATGTACGACTCGGCCAACATCGCATCCGTCGATGCCAATAGATCTTGCATGGCTTGCCCGCCCCAATCGCCACTGATCTGATCATTCCATTCGCGCCCAAAACCGGGAAGACCACGCCGGTTGGGTGCCACAACCACATAACCTTGAGCCGCCATGAGGTGGAAATTCCAACGATAGGAAAACCATTGCCCAATCTGCCCCTGCGGCCCGCCCTGACAATAAACAAGCAAAGGCCACTTTTTTGATCTGTCAAAGCCCGGAGGATAGATCACCCAGTTGTGAATTCGTTTTCCATCAGTGGCCTTCACCCATCGCTCTTCGACCGTCGGAAGCTCTAAGGATTCATAGATCTCCCCATTGATATCGGTAATCGCCTCGTGAACGCCCGTCGCCAGATTCATGATGGCTAGCTCTTTGGGGCGTTCCATATTCATGAACGATACAAGCGCTCTCCGACCGTCCGGTAGTAGACCGACTAATCCCCAATTATAACGCCCAAAACTCAATTGCCCTAAGTTCCCGCCTTTCGAGCTCACACGAAACAATTGCCCCGTCCCACCGGTTTCAGATCCGAACAGAATTCCCGTGCTGTCACCGGTCCACGTGGCTCCGTGAGCAGTCCGGTCTAACCCTTTAGTCGCATCCAAGAGAGCGCTAGTCGTTCGATTAAAGACCATGATACGATTCCGATCCGATTCGAAACTCGGCCGTTCCATCGAATGAAACGCGATTCGGCTGCCATCAGGAGAGTAGACCGGGTTGTTATCGTAACCCAACATCCCCTTGGTAATGTTCGTGGCTGAAGAGGGATTGTTGACCCGAACCAGGTAGATATCGCTATCGGTCGATTCAGCCCAGTCTTCAACAATCTTCGCTGTATAGGCAATCTCGAGGCCATCTGGAGACCAGTTGAACTGCTCGGAACCGTTGAACGGAGGAACCGGGCAATTCGCTCGCAAGCCTTCCATCAAATCGACCGGCGTACCGGCTCGACCATCCGTTCCGATGGGGGCCACATGGAGATGCGTGTACTTGAAGTCATGCCAAGCATTCCAATGGCGGAACATGAGTGAATCAATGATCCGAGCATCGGCTTTGGGCAAGTCCTCGTAAATCTCCGTGACCTCCTGATCCATCTTGATTTCTAGCGTGAAAGCGATGTGCTTCCCGGTAGGGGATACCTTGAGGTTAGCCAGGCCATCCTCAATCTCAGTGAGCCTTACTAGGCCGCCATCCAGCGGGTTCAAGGACCAAGCCTGAGCCGTTTCATCGTCACTCAATCCTTGATTGCCAACAAAAAAAAGTCGTTCCCCGAAAGGAGATTCCGCAAATTGAATCTCGCCAATACTTGGCCAATCCTTCACCAGCTCGACCGTATCACCCCGATCCAAATGCCGAAGAAAAAGACTCGTCGTACCCTTATCCTCTGCCAACTCATAGCGGCGAACGGTATAAGCCACTCGTTCTCCATCCGCAGAGATGCTGGCCCCTCCCAACCGTCCTAGCTTCCACAATAGCTCAGGACTCATACGAGTCTCCTCCGCCGTGAGGCACGCGATTACTGAGAACAAAAAGCTAGAGCCTATCAAACGGATTCGATTCACGTTCATCATCTTCATTGTCAAGTTCAATGAGGAACCGTAGTCGACAGAAGGAGTCGCCAGCAAGAAGAAGTCGAGGCCACCCGACCAAATTAAGCTTAGGGGGTTCCGGGGACAACGGGGGAGACATACGAAGGGATTGTTGCAATATCGCCGGACGAGACAGCCGTCGTTTCCCGAGATCGCTCCGATCCGTACTTGAGCCTATCTACCGAAGTCTAAGCCCATCAAAGACCTAGACACTGTGTCAACCGGAGAAGAGAATCGCAGTTTCCGGGGCAAATAGCTCGGTTTACTCCCCCACTTCGAAGCGACCTGGAGCCCGTCTGATCCGCTCTAAGAAGTCCCATAACGTCAAAATCTGACTCCCAGAGAGTCGGGTTTACCAAACCACCAACGATTTCTTGTTGCACGGACTTGGAACAAAACTATATTGGAGAGATGACTTTGAAGTGGAAACCTATTCTGCATTGCCTCGCGGGCACACTCGTGGCAGTGGCCTTGACGGGCTGCGGCGGCGTGAACGCGTCGCATGGGGTTTCCCCGGCCTCGATTCTGTTACCAGGTCTCATTCATGCACCGGTCGAAGAGCCGGCACTGGAACCTACTCCCGCTGAATTTGACGAGAGTATCGAGAACGCCAGCCTACAACTGGCTTCAAACTAGCACATTCCAATGAGATTTCCCTTGGCGCTGACGGCGAAAATCGCCGGACACATCATCAAACACAAACTACGGCGAACACCCAAATTCGCCATGGTTCTGCAACTCGAGCCCTTGCATACGTGCAATCTAACCTGCACCGGCTGTGGCCGCATCCGCGAATACTCAACGAGTCTCAAGGATATGATGAGCCTGGAAGACTGTCTGGGTTCCGCCACCGAGTGCGATGCGCCGATGGTATCAATCTGTGGAGGTGAACCGCTCATTTATCCAAAGATCGAAGAACTTGTCGCCGGTCTTCGAGAGCAATCTCGCATTGTCTACATCTGCACGAACGGAATGTTCATGCGGAAAAAAATGCGGGATCATCTCGCAGCGATCTACAGCTCCAGCACTGAACCCTTGCTCGCCAAGCTCCTCAAGGAAGAACTCATATCGGAAAAAGACATTGATGTCATCCGCCAAGGGAAGAAGGGAGATCGGCCGACGATCGCTCCCTCGTCCTGGCTTTATTGGAACGTCCATGTTGACGGACTAGAATACACCCACGACCTGATCGTTGAACGAGAAGGAGTTTTCAAGGAGTGTGTCGCCGCCATCAAAATGGCGAAGATGATGGGCTACCAAGTTGCCTCCAACACCACCGTCTATAAGGAAACCAATGTCAAAGAGATCGAAGATATGTTCGCCTATCTTTCCTCACTTGAGCTAGACGGTCACACCATCTCTCCCGGCTACGACTACGATGCAGCTAAGAAAGATATGGTCTCGCGGCTTGGCAAACAGCCAGAGGATTTCTTTTTGACGCGAAAAATGACTCGGGAGAAGTTTGCCAAAATTGAAGAGTGGGGAGAGAAATTCACGATCCTTGGCACACCGGTCTACCAAGAGTTTCTTGCCGGAAAACGAGAGCTATCGTGTTCAGCATGGGCGATTCCGACGAGAAACATCGCTGGTTGGAAGGCTCCTTGTTACCTCATGACGGATGGGCACTACCCCACCTTTCAGGGCATGCTGGACAACGTCAAATGGGAAACCTACGGCGTTGAGGACGGTGTGGCTCGAGATTCTCGATGCGAAAATTGCATGGTTCACTGCGGATTCGATCCCAGCGGAGCCCTTGGCACCAACGCTCAAGCCGGTGATCTCTGGAAGAACATCAAATACAATTTTGGAGCCCGTCCAAAACCCTATCTCGAGGGACGCAACATCAAGGCGTTCAATGGGGTCTCAATCGGGAAGGGTCATTTGGCAGAGGCCAAGGCCGCGATCTCCGAGCCCTCTGGAGGAAGCTGTGGCTCTGGCGGGGACACCTCTCAGCGAGACGATTTGCTCGAAAAAATCGCTGCTGCCAAGAAAGACTGATCAAGTCTCCAGCTCAGTCGCTCATCACCCAAAGGCCCTCTTTTCAAGCGCGTCCACTGGTCGTATTTTTAGACCTTCACGGCCTAGAAGCCTGAATCTTTTTAGATTATTCCTTCTACCGACACCAGGTCATTTCGTATTCCGAGAACAGTGAAATCACTGCGAAAACACAACGTTTCCGCCGCTACCCGGGGATGCATTCAATCAAAGACGCGGCACCTTTCTCGTTAATTAACCATTTTTATATTGAACATAGACGCGTCCCTAGACATTATACTTACCAACGTGGCGTCATCGCTACACGTTACTCGCGAACACAGGCAGCCAAACTCGCTCGAGGGAGGCACGCGGGATAAAGACAAGCTCCACGAAGGGCCCTAGATCGGGGATCCCCATCACTTTGAGGGATGGCTTTGTTTTAACTTAATCACGATAGCATCACTATGCCCAGAGGCAGAAAAACAGGAAGTAGCAGTCGTTCTACAACGAGTGCGAAGTACGATTCTCACAACGTCGTCCTCGACAAGACGTATGGGGCGCTCGCCGATCTCCGTCGCGAACTCTCTGATTCCAAGACCGATATCGAAGATCGAAAGGCACTCTTGGAGCAATTCTCCAAGTGTAGCGATTCACAACGCGCCTTTCTGCTTCTTGACGACTATTTCGAACGTATTTCGCTAAGCCGCAAAGACTTCGCTGGTGAGGAATGGTGGCCCAAACTACTTGATTGCAAAGGAAAAGCCCGCCTCGAAGAAACCGCCTTGCTTTTCCTTCGAGCCAACCGCCCACTGCCAACGGAACTCATCGCTCATGCCAACTGGGACCGACTCGCAGAGGTTGAAGAAGCGGAGAAGGATCATGCCTTTGTCTCCGAGCTAGAGACGTGGCTCCTCCCCCCAAAACCAGTTCATCTCGACGCTCCCAGAGCTTCGATTCGCGCGATCTCTGAGGTTGCCGAGCTAGAGGCCGATTCACCTCTGAAACAACTCATTGTACGACTCGCAGTCTTTCGCCCGAGGAGCGGTGAGAAATTTCGAACCCTTGGAGAAGTGACCGATCTTACCAATCGTGCCTCCCACGAGCGTGAACTCTTTCCGAATGAAGACTGGGAATTCATTCAATGGCTAAGCGAAGCGTTCGTCGATGCCGATCCGGAACTCACGCAGATTCAACTCCAAGGACTGGATCTCCTACAGTGGCTAGCACGCTGGGGTAGTGTGGGACGACTCGAATACGACAAGAACGGAACACCCCTTCATTTCAATGGGCAAATGGCAGAGCTCACCCCTCAGCTAGAAAAACTGGATGACGAACTGTGTTTCACCCATGCGCTGAAGCTGCCCAGCAAAAAAGCGCTTCCACTCACCCATGGGGTCTATTTTTCCGGACAACCAGCAATCGTCCTGGCTGGTGACGAGTTTTATATCCTTAAGAACGCCCCTACAGCCGGACTCCTGAGCCAATTGAATCACAAGCCGGTTATCGCTGTCACAAAACTCTCGCATCGCCTCCTGACGCATCTTCGAAAGAACGCGGTTGGTTCCAAGAGTCACTGGGATGAACTCTGTATTTCGCACACGGCTAAACCTCAGCTTATTTTTGAGCTCGAGAACGACACCGTTCGATTGAGGCTGACGGCGATCAGTGATCACGACGCCACAGAGTGGCAATGGAATGGGCACGAGTGGCAAAAGCTTACGAAAGCAAAAAAGAAGAAAGGTCGGACTGTCGAGAAACCCGAGTTCCTTGATGACTCTCGCCTTGATGACGCCACCGAGTGGTTGCGGCGCCTTGACTGGTTCACACCGGAACCGGGTGTCTGGATTGGCGATGCTAATGAAAACTTTCTCAATGTCCTGGCCGACGCATGGCCAGATCGGCCTTCGACTGCTGACTACCTTGGAAACACCGCGTTTCAACGCCTCTTCCTCTCACCCAAGCGTTTGAAACCCAAGTTGGTCATGAACGGCAGCGGCATCGATTGGTTATCCGTTTCCGCCGAATGGGAACAAGAGGGGATGAAGCTTTCCGAGGCTGATCTTCAACGCCTACAATCAGCTACCGGACGTTTTGTGAAACTTCCCGATGGAGGTTGGGTAGAGCTCGACGCGAATGCGGTCCAGTCAGCCCAAGAGACCATGGCTGAGCTAGGTGTCGACGGCCTTGCCAACGATCCCCAGAAAGTATCATTGATTCACGCGGCGCAGCTTCAGGAAGATACTCTCTCCCAGTTCGGAAAGAACGCTAAAGTTAAGGCGCTCAAGAACAAACTCACGAACTTCAAGGGGATCCCGACCACCAAGGTACCGGCATCTGTAGAAGCCTCGCTCCGCCCTTATCAACAAGACGGTTTCGATTTCCTCTGCCACCTCACCCATTTGAAATTGGGCGGTATCCTAGCGGATGATATGGGACTTGGTAAAACCCTCCAAACCCTCTGCTGGATCACCTACCAGCTGGAGCAGAGGAAGAAGAAGAAAAAGTCGCCTGCTTTGGTGATCTGTCCTGCCTCCGTCTTACACAACTGGCGCCGTGAAGCTGCAAAATTTGCCCCTCATCTCAAGGTCCTGGTTCTAGAGAGTGGTCTTGCTCGGCATACCCTTCGGAAGCAGATTCCGGAGCACGATATCATTATCACCAACTACGCCTTGCTCCGTCGCGACCTCGAGGCGCTACAGAAATTTGACTTTAGCGCGATCATTCTCGACGAAGCTCAGTACATCAAGAATCCAACCGCTCAAGTGACGAAGTCGGTCAAACAACTTCATGCAAACCAACGATTGGCCCTCACTGGCACACCGCTGGAAAATCGCCTCTTGGATCTCTGGAGTATCGTTGATTTCGTTCAACCCGGATACTTGGGCAAGCAAGCCAAGTTCACGGAGGTTTATGAACCAAAAGGGGACAACGTCGATGATCAGGCTCGGATTGCTCGCAAACGCCTTTCGGCTAAGCTGCGCCCCATCCTCCTCCGCCGCATGAAGACTCAGGTCGCGAAAGATCTCCCAGAGCGAATCGACGAGCGACGGGATTGTGAACTGACCGAGGCTCAACGCAAACTCTACTTAGCTGAACTGCGGCGAAGCCGAGATCAAGTATTCAAAGCGATGAAGCAAAAGGGGCTCGCCAAGAGCAAGATGCATGTCCTCGCTGCCTTGACGCGCCTTCGACAGATCTGCTGCCACCCTCAACTCGTTGGCAGCGATGCCGGTTCAGGCAAGACGGATACCCTCATTGAGCTTCTTGAGCCTCTCTTGGCGGAAGGGCAGAAGGTCTTGATCTTCAGCCAGTTCGTACAAATGCTTCAGATCCTGGAGAAAGAATGTAAGGCGCGGGACCTCCCGACCTATCTTCTCACCGGGCAGACGAAGAACCGCATGGATATCGTCAATGAATTTCAGAACGACAAAGAAGCGTCGATATTCTTACTTAGCCTAAGGGCCGCTGGAACAGGGTTGAATCTCACAACGGCAAGTTACGTCGTGCTCTACGATCCATGGTGGAACCCAGCCGTTGAGGCCCAAGCCATTGATCGTTCGCACCGAATCGGACAAACTCAAACCGTGAACGCCTACCGTCTGATTTCGCCAGGAACGGTCGAAGAGAAGATTTGGGAACTCCAGCAGCGAAAGGCTCAGACGATCAGCGACGTCCTTGGGGAAGAAGGTTTTGCCCGAAACCTCACATCAACCGACCTAGAATTCCTCTTCTCAGAAGAATAACCAGCGCCAAACGATCTAATTATTAGCTAGGACTGGGGTCGATTCACTCACTGAGAACCCATTTCGAGAGAACAATCGAAACAATTCGAATAGAAACCATTGACACGGCGACACCTTTTTGGTCTCATCGCCGTTCATTTTACGGGAGTAAGCAATGTACGCGGTAATAGAAACAGGCGGAAAACAATATCAGGTGGCCGCTGGTGACCAACTTGAAGTCGAACGTGTTAACGCTGAGGAAGGTACCTCAGTAACCTTCGATCGTGTCTTGATGGTAAACTCAGATGGTTCTGTGCGGATCGGGAAACCGACCGTCGAAGCAGCATCGGTCGTGGCCGATGTCGTTTCTCACAAGCGAGGACAAAAGCTCATCACTTTCAAAATGAAACGCCGTAAAGGCTATCATTTGACCAAGGGGCATCGACAAGAGCTAACCGTCGTCAAAATCAAAGAAATCAACGGCTAGCGCAGTATGGCACATAAAAAGGGTCAAGGTAGTTCTCGTAACGGTCGCGACAGCAATAGCAAGCGACTCGGAGTAAAGAAATTTGGTGGTGAAGTCGTCACCGCTGGAAACATCATCGTTCGTCAACGCGGCTCACGCTTCCGTCCTGGAACCAATGTGGGTGTCGGTCGTGACTGGACGCTTTTTGCCCTTGCCGACGGCCGTGTGGCCTTCGAGAAGGCGAAACGACGAGTGAATGTCGTTCCTGCAGAAGCAGCTGAATCCGCAAAAAACTAGCGTTTTCTAAAATTATTCTCTGAAGGGTGAGGGTTAGCCTCGCCCTTTTTTTATGTTTGTTGATTCTGTCAAGGTCTACGTCGAAGCCGGCAACGGTGGTCGAGGCTGTGTGGCTTTCTTGCGCGAGGCATTCCGCCCCAAGGGCGGCCCTTGCGGTGGTAACGGCGGCAAAGGAGGTGACGTCATTCTCGAAGCGGACGTTAATCTCAACAATCTGGTCAATCAACACTACCAGCCCCATCTAAGAGCAGCGGGCGGCATCCCCGGTGGCGGTAAGAGCAAGGACGGCAAGAATGCCGATGACCTGATCGTCAAAGTCCCTTGCGGTACCTTGATTTGGAAATTGCCGGCTCCGGAACCGGAGCCAGACGAATTCGAAGCCGAGGAATCAGATTCCGACAAAAAGCCTACCCCACAGGATATCGTTCTTCACACGGAAATCGAATCAGAATCCGTAGACGACCTAAGACACCACGAAGATCCGTCCCTTAGAGAAGCGATTCTCGTTGGCGATATGACGGAACACGGGCAACGCTTTCTCCTTGGAAAAGGGGGACGGGGAGGCCTCGGAAACCGCAACTTTGCCACCGCTCGAAACCAAATTCCCCGCTTTGCTCAACCAGGCGAAGCCGGCACTCAAGATCAGTTCTATCTCGAACTCCGTTCCATCGCTGAAATCGGTTTTGTAGGATATCCCAATGCGGGAAAATCGACCCTTCTCTCCGCTCTTTCACGAGCTCGTCCTAAAATCGCCGACTATCCCTTCACCACCTTGACTCCTCATATCGGGATTATCGAGCACGACGACTATACTCGGACAACGATCTGCGATATTCCTGGAATCATTGAAGGCGCGCACGAGAATGCTGGTCTAGGCTATGCCTTCTTGCGCCATATCAAGCGTTGCAAGGCCTTAGCCTACTTGATCGATATGTCTGGAATGGAAGGCAGAAAACCTTGGGATGACTATCGTCAGCTCCGGCAAGAACTCAAAGAGTACGATTCCAACCTCATCAAACGGAAAACCATTATCTTGGCCAATAAGATGGACGAGGCGGATGCCCCGGAAAATCTGAAACGCTTTAAGGAAGAAATTAAGCGCGTCCGGGTCATTCCGATGTCAGCCGCTTTTGACCAAGGGCTCGAGGACGTCAAAAAAGCCTTTAAGAAGGCGGCCGCTAAAGTCGGATAAGATCCGACTCTTCACCAAGCCCTTTCGGCGGGCCAAGGACAACCGAAGCAATGATGGCCTTTCGGATCGAGTCTTTGGATTGAAAATTCACGACCGAGGGACCATGGACCCTTTTACGTCGCCTTACCTGCATCGCTGGGGCCGGCTTGCTAAGCGTCACATCCGTGCTGACATCATCGATACGCTGACTGGCTGAACGATCGGCAATTTCTGGCGCAGGTTGAGACGTCACAAGCTGAACCGGAGTTCGAGTCGGCTCGGAAAACACTTCCTCCGTTGCTTGCGTTGGAACCTCGCCTTGCCAAGAGCGTGCCGGAGGGCTCTGAGATGGGCTGACAGGTGCCTCATCGCCTTCCAAGAGACGCCGTAGGCGTTCTTCCCATTCCTGCTTCTGCTCGCGAACTGAGCGTCGAGCTTCTCCTTGGGGCACTTCGGTTCCGATCTCGGATACGGGGACAGATTCGACATCGCCTCCCGCCATCGCCTCTCGTTCCCGAGCAGCCTTACGACGCTTGCCCAACCAATCAGAAATCGCCGAGATGACGGAGATCAGGATGAGAAATGTTAACGGATTATCAAACACGACTAAGTTTGTTTGCTAGGAGCACCCACACGACTGTGAAGCCGCAGAATCTCACCTGCGACAGGTGGGATCAGGCATCGTCACCATCGGCTTCTGGCTTCGCGATGCTGTCACGCATTGTGGTATCCGCCTGAATATTCTTCATCCGATAGTAGTCCATCACACCCATATTGCCGCTACGGAATGCATCCGCCATGGCAAGAGGCACTTGAGCCTCAGCCTCGACGACACGAGCACGCATCTCTGCGACACGAGCGACCATTTCCTGCTCCGTCGCAACGGCCGCGGCACGCCGAACTTCCGCCTGAGCCTGGGCTATGAGCTTGTTCGCCTCAGCTTGTTCGGCTTGTAGTTTAGCACCGACATTCTCACCCACATCAACGTCTGCAATATCAATCGAAAGAATCTCAAATGCCGTATTGCTGTCCAATGCCTTGCTCAAAACCGTCCGAGAAATCATATCCGGATTCTCCAAAACGTCTTTATAACTATCAGATGAACCAATGGTCGAAACAATGCCCTCACCGACACGGGCCACAATCGTATCTTCCGTCGCACCGCCCACAAAGCGATCCAAGTTCGTTCGCACCGTTACGCGAGCTCTGGCGCGAATAATAATTCCGTCCTTAGCCACGGCATCGACAGTGCCTTTTCCGACCGTTGGGGAAGGGCAATCAATCACCCGAGGATTGACCGAGGTTTTTACCGCCTCGATCACATTCTTCCCGGTACCCTTGGTTGCAAGATCAATTGCACAGGCACGGTCAAAGTCGAGCCTGATTCCAGCCTTTCGAGCAGCAATCAAGGACTGGACAACCATATCGATACTCCCTCCCGCTAGAAAGTGGGTCGAGAGATCGTCAATCGAAACCGGCAAGCCGGACTTAACGGCTGTGATGCGGGTATTGACAAGTTGGCCCACGGGGACAGAGCGGAGTCGCAACGCGATCAGCTCTGTGAATTCGACACGAGCTCCAGAGAAAAGGGCTCTGATCCAAACGCTAAAAAAGTTGATTCCCAGCAAGACAGCCAAGAATGCCACGAGCGCAATCAAACCGCCAAAGATCACCCAGCCTGGGTCAGCGGCAAAGAACAGGGTCAATGAATCAGTCATACTATTTGTACTCCAATAAAGTCTCTTGAATTATCAATTGAATCTAAGCTACCGACTCAAAGCGAACGGCCAAGGTCAAAATCAGGTTTTCGCTAAACCTTTCGGACTACGATCCTAACTCCTTCGACCAAGACCACTTTGACTCGTTCGTCTTTTTCTATCAGCTCGCCTTCGGTGACGACATCCACGTGACGCTCGTCAATAATAACCGTGCCTGAGGGCCGGAGCGGGGTAAAAGTAATGCCTTCCTTTCCCACAAGCTCTGGACGATCCGTCCCGATATCGCCGATTTGTCCCTCCGATACGAAGGGTTTTGCCAGACTGCTGTCAGGAAAATAACGCAACCAGACCACAAATCCGATGACTAGCAAGACGGTCACGGCGAGAAGGACGATTCCGCCCTGAGTCGCACCGAGATCACGAAAGCTAAACGCCACACCAAGACCAAGACAAATAAAGCCAGCGAGGCCCGCAACCATTCCGGGGAGGAAAATCTCAGAAACCAAGAGCAGCAGTCCGATGACTAGCAGCGTCACAATCACAACCATGAACCAATCATAGTCAGCAACGGGAGGCCGACAAGGGAATATAGATATCGAGACACCTGGACGCCCTCTCTACTGCCCCTGGGAACCGCATCAGCCTACTTGATCGAGCGACGAAGCCCTCACGCATCCGGCAAGGGCTCTAGTCCGCTCTGCTTTTGACGGTGAAGCTCCAAAACAAGTGCGGCTCGGGCAAGCTCGTCGAGATCTGGATCCTCTAATCCCTGAGAAAGTCGACGCAGTTCCGTATCAATATGGTGATTGCGAAGTCGCAGGACGATATCTCCAAGTTGAGCTTTCGGATTCGGGATCTCTCGTTCGCCTGCCGCTGCCTCCGTTATCAAACTTACTGCTTCAGGCGTCTGGATCTCAGCCACAAGATCGCGAATATCAAAGGACGCCTGATCCGCCATTCGATCTAGGCGATATACCAGCACGTCTCTCACGACGGGATGAAAAACCCAGGCGACGTCGAGATGTTGGAAAAGCCACTCCACCAATGCCTCATCACAGTCTCCCACCATGAGCTTAAGCAACCAGAACTCAAGGGTTGATGGACGGGGGATCTCGACAATGTCCCCGCCCTCGAAATGCTCCTCCTCGACCGGTTCACGTTCGTACTGCGGTCGATTTGATTTCGAAAATTCTTGGCGCACGGCATCCACGGACACTCCGAGCTCATGACTAGTTTTTTGAGCATAAGTATCAATAAGCACGGCATCTCCCGTCTTAATGGCGGTCTCCGCCATCCCTTGAACAATCGCACTGCGGCCGCCATCGGTCGTACGGTCATTGGTTTGGCAAAGGAATTTTAGAAGATAGTCAAAATAGCCTTCTCCCTTCCTTACAAGCGCTTTGAAGGCGTCCGCTCCTTGCTCACGGATGAGGCTGTCAGGATCATGGGGCGCCGGAATCTGTGCCACTCGTACTGCAGCTCCAGCGGCAAGAAGATCGTCAAAGGACCGCTGAATGGCTTTCTGCCCGGCTCCATCCGAATCAAAACAGAGAACGACTTCCGAGACGTGCCGCTTAAGTATGCGAGCATGATCAGCCGTCAATGCGGTCCCCTGCGGAGCCACGACATTCTTGATCCCATTGACATGACAAGCGATCGTATCGAGCTGTCCTTCACAGACGACCATCGATTTCGCCTCATGAGCGGCTTGCCGCGCCTTGTCCAAACCAAACAAAACCGTTCCCTTCTTAAAGATCAGTGTTTCAGGTGAGTTGACATACTTCCCTCCTTTTTCCGAATCATCAATCACTCGACCGCTGAAACCAATCACTCGGCCTTGGAGATCATTAATGGGAAACATCAATCGATTGCGAAACCGATCGTAGAAGTGGTCACTCCCTTCCTTACTGGTTATCAGCCCAGCCTTATCCAACAACGATACGTCGAATCGCTTACTCTTCGCCCAGTTTAGTGTGTCGGCCCATTCATTCGGGGCAAAACCGATCCGGAACATTTGAATCGCCTCCTCACTGATGCCGCGACGCTTGACATACTCTCGGCCGGCTTCGCCCTGGGCATCGCTTAACAACAAGCGATGCCAGCGCTCCGTCAAGGCTTCGTGAATCTTGTAGAGTTGTTCTTTGATCTGCCCCCGCGACCGATCTGCAGGCGTCTGATCCCATTCCAAAGGGATATGAACTCGCTCTGCGAGACGCTTGGCTGCCTCGGGAAAGGTGAGGTGCTCATATTCTTGAACAAAAGTGAAGACATCCCCGCCCTTATGACAGCCAAAGCAGTGAAAAATCTGCTTCGACGGATTGACGTTAAAACTAGGAGTCTTTTCTCGATGGAAAGGGCAGAGAGCCATGAAATTAGCTCCCGCCCGTTTCAAGGGTACGTAGCCATTAATGACGTCAACGATGTCATTGGCGTCACGTATTTTCTCCTTGAGATCTGGCCCGATTACGCCCGACATCTCAAGGAATTCGCTAATGACTGCTGTGCGCCACAACTACGCCCAAGCCCCATCTGGGCCTCGAGCGTCGAAGCGCTCCATGAGTCTCTCGCCCTACCACAGGAAGAACTGGCTTGGTTCAAACTAAACATATGCCTATGCCGGAGCTAGTCTGAAGCACTCAACCAATAGCGAATCGAGACCGCTTTGGAATAGTTGGGATCCAAGGCCAAGACTCGTTGATAGTGACTCTTCGCCAAAGCTGCGTTCCCTATTTTCCTCGCATAAAGGGTCGCCAGCGTGAAGTGAGCATTGACGTCATCCGGATGGGTAACCAAGAGCGATTCCAGCTCAGATGCCGCCTCGTTGTGATGGCGTCCTTGCTCGAGAGCGAGGGCAAAATTGAATCGAGCGTTACGATTCTCTGGATTGATGACCAAAGCCATTTCGTAGGCCTCAAGCGCTGTCTCAGCAAAGCCAGACCGAATGGCGGCTAAGCCCATATTATAGTGGGCTTCGAAAAACGCTGGATCTCGAGAAATCGCCTCTCGATAAGCCAGAATAGCCTCAGACTCTCGTCCAGACCGAAAAGCCTGGTTGCCCTTTTGAAAGAATGGATTCGCCTGCCGTCTATCACCAAGAGCCGGGGCAAGCGGATTTCGATACTGGTAGGGAACCCCCGGCACTCGCTGGACATGACCCGTCCCGTTTCGAGGTTTCGCCTGTTCACTTCCGGCGCCCGCATTACGAAACATTTGCCTCCCAATCGAGATTCCCAAGCCCGATCGCTGCGTCGACACAGTCCGCCAACCTTCGTCGTTCGTCCTTGAAGCGGGTACATTCTCGGGCTGCTGGTCAGCAACCGCAAACCGATATTCCTGCTCCGGAACTTCAACTTTCTCGAAGCTGATTTCTTGCACTGGTTCTTGTACCGGAGGTTCGATCTTAGGTTCAACCGTTGGAGAAACAACTGGAGGCACCTCATTCGCTTTTTCCGCTAAGGCGGCTGCTTTGGCTCTCTCCAGCTCTGCTTGTATGAGTGCATCCTTGGTGACCTCTGGCAACTGCGGCTTGCTTAGGGCGCCTTTGGCTTCCTTATCCGCACCTTCGTCCGCAATCGTTTCAACACGGACCTGGGCCTTCGCCGTCGAATCTTCACTCGGTGGCTCCGCCTCCGGTTTTGCGGTTTCGGTGTCTTGAGTGTCATCCGATGAGGCGACTGAAACTCCTTCTTCCGGTTCGACTACCTTTTCTTCTGGAAGCTCTTCTTCAACCGGCGGTATCGGCTTCTCCACGACGACTGGTTTAGGACGCATCGCCTCTTCTAATTGCGCGGTTAGTCGCTTCAACTGAGGGATTCTTGTCGATTGAGGGTCCAGAAACATGAAGCGCCGATATTTTTGCAGGGCCAGCGGATAATCCTTAATATACTGATGGGCCACCACCCCCTGATTTAAGATTGCTGGAGCAAAGCTGGCATCTTCGGTAATTGCAGTATGAAAATGATCAAAGGCCTTCGTTACCAAGCGCCGCTGGAGATAGATCTTTCCCAAACCATTCCAAGCTTCAGGAAAGCCGCGATTTCGGCTCAAGGCCGATTTGAAGGATGCTTCAGCCTCTGCCGGGCGATTGTCAGCTAACTGCGCCAGGCCAATTTTCACCCGAATCTTGGGATCGTCATTGACCAATATTTCATAGGTCTTGAACTGGTTTTCCGCGTTCTTGTATTCCCCATTCTCTAGAAACAAACAGCCTAAATTGTATCTTGCGGGAAGCAGGTCAACATTCAGCCGCAGGGCAGTCTTGTATGCCGGAGCTGCCTCAGCCGGTTTTCCAGCGCGATGGTAGGCTAGTCCTAAGAAATTCCAGGCATCTGGGTTATCTTGCAGAAGATCGGTCGCTTCCCTGAGTTTCTTGATCGCCGCCGTGTATTCGCCTTCATTGAGCAACGCCTCGCCATCAAGCAGCGCCGCTGGCCCCGGAGGGGTGCAGGCCACCAATCCAAGCAAGCATGCCCCTACCACAAGGTGGAAGAGGGAACTCGTTGCTATTTTGATGGCCTTCATCAACCACGGTTGGTAGCATCCCACTCCCTACGAGTCAAGCGGCCTAGTTTTTGTCGAAAGTGGTCTCCCTACATTCCTTCCATAGTTTGTTTTTCGAAGTCGCCTCGAAGTTCGTCTGCGCCCTCGGATCTCTGGGGGCTTGTGTACTATGCTTCGAATCATTAGCCGCGACGCCCACAGAACGGGATGAGAGCTCCGTCGCTCGAGTGGTTCGCGTCTACCATCCCTCTGCCACTGATACCTTTACTCCCCAGGAGAATATCATCGAAACGATGGTCGAGCGGGGGCTGAATCAGTTGTGGCAGAGCGCTAATACGGCATCCGGCTGGCGAACACTGATTGCTCCCACTGACATCGTTGGAGTGCGGATTCATTCTTCCCAAGGGAAGACCAGTGGCTCAAGACCCGCCGTGGTTGCTGCCATCGTTAAGAGCTTGATCGGGAGCGGTCATCCCGCTGCGCAAATCATCGTTTGGGATAGAAACCTATCCTCTCTCCGAGCGGCCGGATATTTTTCCCTCAGGGATTCCCTTGGTATTCAGGTTCTTGGGGCACGCGACCTCGGATATGACGAGAGCGTCTTTTACGAGTCCTCGTTGATAGGAACGATGATCTGGGGAGATCATGAATTCGGAAAAAAGGATGAAGGAAGGGGCAAGAAGTCGTTTGTGAGCAACTTGCTGACCCAGCAGGTAACCAAGATCATCAACGTCACTCCCTTGCTCAATCACAATCATGCGAGCGTCAATGGCTGTCTCTTCGGACTCGCAATGGCGAGTGTGGACAACACCATCCGCTTTCAAGGGGACGGGGATCGACTCGCCATCGCGATTCCCGAGATCAACGCGGTAGCGGAAGTGGGCGACCACGTCGTTCTCAATGTTGTCGACGCCCTCATCGCTCAGTACCAAGGCCAAACTCAAGCCCGCCTGCAGGATTCCGCCGTGCTCAACGAACTACGCTTCAGCGCCGATCCCGTGGCTCTTGATGTGCTCTCGATCGCGGAACTCGACCGCCTACGGTCTCAAAAAGGAATTGAATCCCATTTTATCAATCGTTCCCTCTACGAAAATGCGACACTCCTCCAACTGGGAGTGAGTGATCCGCAGTCGATAGTTGTGGAATCCCTCCGATAGAGAAAATCCATGCAAGATAGCTACCTAGGCATCGAGATTGGCGGCACAAAACTTCAGCTTGTCCGTTCAGATGCTGCTCTAACGATCCAAGGCCGCTTTAGACAATCAGTCGATCCGGACCGCGGCGCAACCGGCATACGAGAAGGCATTCAGGAAGGGATAAAAACCCTCCTTGGGGGGCAGGAGCCGAGAGCCGTTGGCATTGGTTTCGGCGGTCCAGTAGACTGGCGGACTCAACAGGTTGCCTGTTCTCATCATGTCAAGGGCTGGGACGGTTTCAACCTCGGCCAGTGGGTTACGGAACATTGTGGAGCCCCGGTATTCATCGACAACGACGCCAACGTCGCCGGCCTAGCCGAAGCTCTGCACGGCGCGGGCAGGGGGTACAACCCCGTCTTTTACATCACGCTAGGAAGTGGCGTCGGTGGCGGGCTCATCGTCAATGGTTCGATCTATCATGGAACCATACCAGGAGAATCCGAGATCGGACATTTACGGCTCAACCGAGAAGGCATGATCTTGGAAGATTCGTGTTCTGGATGGGCAGTTGACCGAAAAATCCGAGCGGCCATTGAAGGGGCGCCAAGTAGTGAACTGGCTCGACACGTCAAGTCCACCCAGGGTCCCGCGGCGAAGGCTCTGGGCCCTGCCCTCGGCGCCAAGGACCCACTCGCTCTCTCGATTTTAGACGCTACGACTGAAGATTTGGCCCTAGGCCTCTCCCATGTCATTCATCTCCAACACCCTGAAACCGTGATCATCGGCGGCGGCCTGTCTCTGCTTGGGCAGCCACTTATCGATGCCGTCGAAAAAGCCTTGCCCAAGTATGTCATGGAGATCATGCATCCACCACCACGCCTCCAACTCGCTCAATTGATCGAGGACGTGGTTCCGATAGGCGCTTTAGCGCTCGCTAAGCTAGGGGTGACTAAGGCCAAAGAACAGTAGGGAATTTTTGTTTCCAACGGCTCTTCAGGGACGAGTATTCCAATCGCTTGAACTCAGGCCAATCAATGGTTCGTGTCAATTCCTTGCTCTTAGGAACTCCTAAAATCAACGTTACCGGTAAGGCTCCATCCCCCAAGCATGGGTGAGCCTCTAGCTTGAAACATTCGGGAATCGAGACATTGAGAATCGCTTCGACATTCTCACCTCCGGTCTTTTTCTTTGGCAGATGATAGACAAGCTTGCGAGCCGAGCCGTCGACCCAAGTCAATGCTTCCGGATACAACTCTTCTAGCCACTCCATTGCTTCCTTCGAGAGATGTTTCTTGAAGTACGGTAAGAGAGGTTTTCGTTGCGCCTCCTTGCCCAAGCGTTCGCCTTTCAAGGCCCGAGCCACGATGCGCTCCATTACCACTGAATCGATCGGTTCAACATCCAGCTCTTTTTGATAGGTCGTCAAAAGCGACACTCGGTGCAGAAATTGTTGTACCCGATGATCGAACAAGGGAAGAGTCAACCAATCCTCCCTCCAAGCGCGCGCGAGACAAGCCCCACTCGCCTCGGGATCAAAATTCTTAGACCGAGCTTCACTTAACACGAGGTCGGCAAAGCGTTCTGTTTCGAGCACTTCAACCCGTTTTTGTGTCCGGTCATAACAGTGTTCCAATCGGCGATCGATCGCATCCGGATACACTTCCTCCAGCCACGCTTTTTCAAAGTGGCTGGCCTGGCTAATTAGTGTGAGGGATCCCCGCTTGCTTGAGGCAATCGTCCGAATATCAGTTGCGACGAAAAACTCACTCTCTTGAACAACGCTCTCACGGGCTAGGGTTCCCTTCCGGTTACCAACAATCAAACATTCAAGCGTCCCTTGAGACCTCCGTTGACAAAGCTGGTCAACGAAGCCCGCAAGCAAACACTTGAGGATGGCGTCCTTCGTTTCCTCGAACGTCCGTTCCTTCGTCTCGGTTCCTCCTGAAAGGCGCTCGCCCAAACCGATTAGTTGCTTATGAATCTGTTCTACTGAGACCGCTACCTGCTGGCTTATGCCGTAATGCCGACACTCGGCGTGGCGAAATCCAGAGTCCCGAACCGTCTCGTAGGCCCGAATCAAGGTGAAGAAATCACTCCGCTCATCCTCCTGAAACACCTCCTGCGTTCGCTGCAATTGCTGATCTCCCCGCCCGCCTCGAACCATCAGGCCTCGCCCGCTAACCAAAGCCGCACAAAGCGCCGCGTCCTCAAAACAACCCAGCCGCTGCCCTTCAATCAGCATCCTCGCATAACGGGGCAGCATCGGAAGCCGTAGCATCTTCTTTCCGATTGCTGAAAGACCCTCGCCACACTCATTCCCACGTGAAAAGGCTCCGAGCAAGGATAGCAGCCCCTCGGCCTGACGAACGGCTTCCAGATTAGGAGCATCCAACCACTCGAAAGCCTCCGCTTGACGAATACCTAAAGCGTGGAGCTGGAGCACGATCTCAGAGAGTTCGGCTCTTTGGATTTCTGGGGTTGTCTGAGGGAGACGATTTAGCTGACCACTCTCAGTCCACAGACGATAACATACGCCGGGCCCCGTCCGCCCAGCTCGACCGGATCGCTGATCTGCGGAGGCTTGGCTAATCTCTTCAATCTGAAGACTATTAAGCCCCGTTCCCGCATCAAATCTGGCGATCCTTGCCTGCCCACTATCGACCACATATTTGACTCCACTGATGGTAATGGAAGACTCGGCCACGTTGGTCGCGATGATGACCTTACGCCGATCCATCGTTCGAAAAACTCGATCCTGTTGTTCCGGGGGCAGCTCTCCGTGAAGCGGAAGAATCTCAAACTCTTGCCCGAGACGCCGCTCTCGGAGCTGCCTGATGGTACCATTGATTTCCCCCATCCCCGGCATGAATACGAGAACGTCTCCGTCAGACGTACCGCGGGCGATCTCGACAACTCGCTCCGCGGCCCGCTCTGAAACCCGTCGATCGTCCTGTCTCGCCGCATATCGAATCTCGACCGGAAAGGTCCGCCCTTCAGCCTGCAACACGGGACAGGCTCCACCTCCTTGCCCCTGCTTCAAATAGGCTACGATTGGTTCGACATCCAGGGTTGCAGACATCACGACGAGTCTTAGATCGGGTCGTCGAGTTGATTGTAACCGCTTCACTAATCCCAAAACGACATCGCTATAGAGACTCCGCTCATGAAATTCGTCGAGAATAAGCACGCCAACATCGTCCAACTCAGGACGATCTTGAAGTCGCCGGAGCAACACGCCTTCAGTCATGAACACCAACCGTGTTTTGGGCCCCGTCTGGTCATCAAAACGAACTTGATACCCGACCTCCTCACCTAGAGTTCCCATCCGCTCTTCGCTCACGCGGCGAGCCACCGCTCGAGCAGCAACTCTTCTAGGTTGCAGAACGACGATCTTCCGCTCATTGCACCGCTCGTCATCGAGAACGTATTGCGGCAGCTGAGTTGTCTTTCCTGAGCCTGTTGGGGCAACGACAATCAGCCGATTCCCATGTTCGAGCGCCGTCAGAAGCGCCTCACGAATTTCGAGAATTGGTAGGTCTATGGACGAGCGATTCATGAATTAGCCAAGTCCGACGTCGATAAATACTTCACCACTGGAATCCTTCTGAACCCGAAGCTGCATCGGGCGGCAGCAAACCTCACAGTCGATGACCAGCTGTTCATCCTCTTGACTCGGATCCAGATGACATGCGGTCGCTTCACCACAATAGGGGCAATTGACTTCAGAGTAAGTATTCACGGTTAACTAGGGCACAGAGCGCAAAATGCAGGGCATCGTAGTGATGCCCTGCATTTTGCTTTCAACCCCTCTTCGTGGGGCTTCAGAATTGATACCGTCCGTCTGGGTCAGTTGAGATCGCCGAGATCACCGGTCAACAACTCAACCAAGGCGGCGTCCTTCTCTGGACCTTCGATAAAATCAAGAGCTCGAAAATAACGTGGCTTCTCGCCTTCGGGAAGGTTCTTGTCGCTAAGGATCTTAACCAGAAGGGCAGGTGCCTTACTTGATCGCGAACGCCAGACGATATCCCGACCGCTCTTGGTATTCCAATTCTCTCCCACCTTGGATAACCATGCATTCAAATACCGGTCCTCCTGGCCTTGAGCTCCGATGCCCAACGCCTCCAAATACCATCGATCATTGCCATCGTGCTGCTGAGCCAGTTCTGCCCAAAGTTCAGCCCCTTGCGCGGATGGCTCATGGCGAAGGGCGATTGCACATTCACGACGCACTTGAGCTGAGCGATCATTCACCAGCTTTGAAACAAGACTCACCACCTCGAGTTTCCGCTCTCGAGCGATCCGCAGGGCGGCTATGCGGATGTTTGCATTCTTATCAGAAATCCCCGCTTGAACATATTTTGAGGTTTTACCCTCAATTCTCGCAAGCAAGTGTAAGGCTCGGGAACGATGCCGTTGATTCTTCCCATTCCAAACCTTCAGCAAGGCGTCTTCCGCCTCACCTTGCATCTCTTTGAGAGCCGTCCAGCCAAGATATCTGGTGGCGAGATTGGGGGACTTCAAGGCGCGGACGGCCCCGTTGACTCGGTCAAATCGGAACTTAGGTACCCGAGGTTTCTTTCCTGCTGGTGCCACCCGATAGATCCGTCCGCTCATCTCCTCGAGCTTACGGTCCGCCATGTTATGCCCCCCGACTCCGGCGTCATTCCAATCAGAGATGAAGAGCGCTCCATCCGGCGCCACACAAACATCCGAAGGCCGGTACCATGTATCGTCGCTGGTAAGAATATTGGCGATTTCGGCTGAATAGCCCGCGCCCGATTTCTTAACCGGGTAGGCGCGCACGGCTCGTGGACCCGCGTCGCTATGAATCATCTGACCCCGGAACTTCTTCGGCAACAAGTTCCCTTCGTAGACCAGAATGCCCGTCGGAGACCCTGCCCCGGTTTGCAAGAGATTGGGAACAACACCCGGATCATTTAGATGCCAATGGCGAAGTGGAATTTCGTCCTCCCAGTTCGTTCGTTCTTCTCTCCAACCTTTGCCTGTTACTTCATCACGATATCCGTAATTTCCATACTCCATGACAAAATTGATTCGTACGGCACGGTTTCCATCATCGTCATTGTCGGACTGCCAAAGGGTTCCGAAAGAATCGACGCTCACCTCGTAGTTATTGCGGAAATTGTTCCCCAACACTTCGAACCCACTCAGATCAGGATAGCAGCGAAAAACCATACCCTGTTGGTA
>OJGU01000152.1_pt1 | contig 46496 bp, 40 predicted proteins | sample 1594741 | NCBI WGS metagenome assembly OJGU01 (sample SAMN05416841, study PRJEB24817) | seawater metagenome | isolation source: Sea water | place: Canada:Atlantic | collected 2013-07 | reverse complement strand
ACACTAGATCGCTCGTCGGCAGCGTCAGATGTGTATAAGAGACAGTCATTAATGTTATTCTTCTTTTTATTGCTAAAATATGCAGGTGTTTTTCCTACAAGTTCTTCTTTTTTATAACCTAAAACATTTATAACAGTTGAATTTATATCAATAAATTGTCCTTTATCATTAATCATATAAATTAAATCAGGACTATTATTTAAGAGATCTTTATAGCTTTTTTCAGAAACTTTTATTTTATCACTTAACAGTTTACTTTCTGTTATATCTCTGAGAACAGTAATGGTTTCTACTAAATTTCCTTCTTTATCATATTTAGCATTTAGTGTTTCATCAAGCCAAATAAATTCTTTTTTTCCTTTAGGTTTAAATCTAAATTGGGTATTTGTTCTTGTTTTATTATTATCGTATAAGTCTCGTATTGTTTTACTAATAATTTTTAAATCATCAGGGTGTATTCGTTTTTGGAGTTCTCCCGAAATTCCTTCTTTGGCAAATTCTTCTTGTGTTAGTCCTATTAGTTGTTTAATTTGAGGACTAATAAATACTAATTCTTTAGTATTATTTTCAGGATTAAATTTTACATTATAAATTACTTCCTCAATATTTTCTAAAATAAATTCTTTTTGAGTAGTAGCATCTATTTTTTCAGTAACATTTTTTGCTGAACCAAAAATGCTTTTTAGTTTTCCCTTTTTATTATAGGTAGGAGTAAAACTTTCTTCTATCCAAACATATTTATTTAGTTTTTTGTTAAAAAACCTATATTGAATAGTTCTGTTTGTTTTTTCTTTTTTACTGTTAGTTACTATTTTAGTAAGTTCATCTATATCATTAGGATGAAAATATTCAAATAATTTATCCTGATTTTCAATATATTCTTTTTTACTTAACCCAAGAACTTCTTCTATTTGTGAACTTAAATATTCAAATTTTTTGTTTCCATTTTCATCAAAAGAAATCTGATAAAACATTTCTTTAATATTGTTTAATACCAAAGAAATATTTTCTTGATTTTGTTTAAGAACTTCTAATTCTTTAATTAATTCCTCTTTTGTTTTATTGGAATAATCCACCGTTTATTTAATCTTTGATCCGTTTATTTTATAGTTTTCACCGTTTTTATACTCTACTATAAGGGAAAGTTCTCCTAATTCGTTATAACTTTTCCAATTACCTGTTTTAACTCCCATTACATAGTTTTCTTCTCTTTTAATTTTTCCACTTTCAAAATAATATTTATGTTTTCCATCGGGTAAACCATCTACAAATTTACCTTCAAAATGTAATTTTCCATTAGGAAAATAATATTTCCAAATTCCATGTCTTTCACCATCTATATATTTACCAATTTCTTTATGATCTCCTAATTCATAAAACCATTCATCTTCTTTTTTTCCATCTATAAATTCTCCTTTAGTGATTAATGTTCCATCTTCAAAAAATTCTTCCATCATACCATCTCTTAATCCTTTTCGATAATTTTCTTCTCTTAAAATTTGTCCATTTGGATAATACCAAATCCATTTTCCTATAGGTTTTCCTCCTTCCATGTAGCTACCTTTTTGTTGTAATTGATTATCAACAAAAAAGTATTCCCATTCATCTATTTTATCTCCATCTTTATAATGTCCTTTAGATTTTAATTCTCCGGTAATATAATATTCTTCCCAATACCCTTGTCTTCTATCTTCTTTATCAACTAATCCTTTAGCTAACAATATACCATGTTCATAAAGTTCTGTTAATTCTAAATTACCTTCTTCATCGTAATATTTAAATTTACCATGTTCTTTACCCGTAACATCATAAGTTCCTTCTTTTTTTACTGTTCCATCAGTATAAAATTCTTTTTTAATATCTAAATTACTGAGTTCCTCAGCAAATAATTGAGGTTCTCCATTTATATAAAGTGTAGCATTGGTTAACATGCCTTTTAAATCATATTCTTTTAAATAACCATTTAATAAACCATTTTTATAGGTTGCTTCTTCTTTCAGTTTTCCGTTATCATAAAACTTTTTCCAAATACCTGTTTTTTTATTATTAAAATCATATCTATTAATAATTTCTTTACCTATTAAAGTTCCTTTCTTGTAAATAATAATAGAAATTATTCTTTCGTCTAATCCATATTCAAAAGCATTTCCTGAGGCTAAATTATTTTCATAAAAAATTTCTTTTTGTTTTATTTTAGCAATGGAATCGTATAAAATTGTATCGTAATAATGAATTGAAACTCCTTGTTTAATATCATCAACATAATTTTCTTCTAAAATAATATTGCAATTATCACTAAAATAGGTTTTTAAACCATTTTTTTTATCGTTTTTATATACAATTTTTTGGAGAGTATCTTCTCTCTCATTATAAAAAATCCAGGTGCTATCTAGCAAATGATTTTTTCTGTTTCCTTCAGATTTTTTCAATCCATTTGGATGGTAAGTTACCCAATATCCTTCCGGTTTTCCATTTTTAATTTCTCCTTCACTGGAAACAATGCCATTTTCGTAATAAAATTTTTTATGCCCATCCTTTAATTTTTCTTGAGCAAAGTAAGGCAATGAAAAAAGAAACAGCAGGAAGAAAAAACTAATTTTATTAAGATATGAATACACTATTATAATATATATTATTATTAATTAAATTAAAAAAAATCTATTACTACTACTAAGCTGTTAAGAAGGTTTAAAATTAGTAATTATAGTTCTTGTTTTTGTAAAATATAAAAAGTTATTGACTGCTATTAACAATTTTTAATTTTATATAGATTTGATAATCTTTTAAATAACTAAACTATTAACTTTTTGTTAATTTAAGCTATTAACCAATTGTTGATTTTAATGTTATAAACAAGAATTTTTTATTGTTGTTAGTATATTTTCCAAAAATAAGCATATTAACATAGCACTTATTTCATTTGTAATTTTGATTAGCATTTTAATTGGATAATGCAAGAAATAGTTTTTGATTTTTATTAACTTTTTTCAAGATTATTAACAACTTCATTGTTATATATAAAACACTTAAAAACAAGTATTTATAATTATTAAAAAATTTGAATGTTAGTAAGTAGATAAATCATTTAAAAAAGCTAATTTTATTGTTTAAACAAGTAATAGTTAACCGCTTAAAAATCAAAAAAATGGAAATCAAAAAAATTTTAATAGGTAGTGATCATGCCGGATATGAGTTAAAAGAGATAATTAAACAATATTTATTAACTAAAGGCATAGAAGTAAAAGATGTTGGACCATCATCTGCTGATAGTGTAGATTATCCCGACTTTGCTCATCCGGTAGCTAATGAAGTAGCTAATAACAATGATTTTTTAGGTATATTAATATGTGGAAGTGGAAATGGCATTAATATGGCTGCTAATAAACATCAAGAAATTCGTTCTGCCTTATGCTGGAAACCGGAAATAGCCGAATTAGCTCGTTTACATAATAATGCCAATATAATTGCACTTCCTGCTCGTTTTATTAGTAATGAAGAAGCTATAAAATGTGTGGATGTTTTCTTATCTACTGATTTTGAAGGTGGTCGTCATCAAAATAGAGTAAATAAAATCGCTTGTTGTTAGTTTATTAAAAATTAAGTATTTAAAGAAACTTTTTTCAAATTACTTACGTTAAAGAAACCGCCTTTCATTTTTAATAACTTTTAAAACTAACAAACTATGGATGCTATAAACAACAGTATTTCTACTCCACAAGCTGAAGCGGTATTAATAAATAAAGAAAATATTTCAACGTTGCTTTTCCCAAAAGAGGATGTTTTATTAACCTTAGAAGAAAAAAAAGAAAGATTACAAAAGATTGAAAGGGCAATGCACTTAGGAAATAATAAAATTAAAGTAAAAATTATTTTTCAAGATACTGAAGGTAAAAAAGTGGTTGATACTTCTATTTGGGGAATAACCGAACAAAATATTATTTTAAAAGGAACAACGATTATTCCTATTAGAAGTATTCATGAAATTAAATTTTTCTAGTTATTTGTTTTTTATTAAACTTACTAAAGCTCCTAATTTTGGGAGCTTTTTTAGTTTTATTAACTTATATATATGTTAATAGTTTAATATAAATTACAATTATTAATTAGTTTTGACATTCATCTTTTAAAATCAGGCAGATGCGAGCTATAAAACACGCTTTTATTTTATTAATAGCATTATTAAGTTATCAATTTTCAGTTGCTCAAATAAATCCTTTAGAAAAAGTTAGTTGGAAGTTTAGTGTAGAACAAAATGGTTGTGAGGCTTATGTTATAGGAACAGCAACTATAGTAAATCATTGGCATGTTTACGGAGCTCATTTGCCCGAAGGTGGTTTTGCATTACCTACAGTAATGGAGTTGGAAAAATCTGATAAGTATGAAATAATCGGAAAATTAGAAGAACCTAAACCGGAAAAAGTTCGTGATGAAATTCTTAACGAAGACTTATATTTACATTCCGGAACAGTTACGTTTAAACAGAAAATAAAAATACTTTCAACAAAGGACTTTACCCTAAAAGGCAATTATTCTTTCCAAACTTGCGATGATATGCAATGTTTACCTCCTTTTGATGATGTTTTTGAGGTAAAAATAAAAGCTTGTAATAAAGAAGAAAATAGTAATAGTGAAATGAGTTTTGTTTTAAATGAAACTGATAATACGGATTCTATAGAAGAACAAGCAACCATAACCACAGAGCTTCCAGAAAATAAAACAGAACAAACTCCCACCAAAAAATCTGAGGACAAACTAACAGATAAATCGTTGTTAACCATTTTCTTTTTAGCATTTTTAAGCGGTTTTGCAGCACTATTAACACCTTGTGTTTTTCCAATGATACCTATGACGGTTAGTTTTTTTACCAAACAAAGTAAAACCCGTGCAGCAGGGATTAGAAATGCCATTATTTACGGTTTATCCATTATTATTATTTATGTGTTGTTAGGGACAATTATTACAGCAATTTTTGGTTCAGATGCTTTAAATGCATTATCAACTAATGTGTATTTTAATATTTTCTTCTTTTTATTGTTGATTGTTTTTGCCGTTTCATTTTTGGGAGCATTCGAAATTGTGTTGCCCAGCTCTTGGGTAAATAAAGCAGATTCAGCTTCTAATAGAGGAGGATTAATAGGTATTTTCTTTATGGCATTTACCTTAGCATTGGTTTCATTTTCATGTACAGGACCAATTGTAGGAACCTTATTGGTTCAGTCGGCATCAATTGGGGGAATGGCTCCATTTGTAGGTATGTTGGGCTTTTCATTGGCATTGGCATTACCTTTTGGTTTATTTGCAGCATTTCCGGGTTGGATGAATTCTTTACCAAAATCGGGGGGATGGTTAAATACAGTTAAGGTAGTATTAGGATTTTTAGAGTTGGCATTAGCTTTTAAATTCTTATCGAATGCTGATTTAGTAATGGATTGGCACTTGTTAGAAAGAGAGGTGTTTTTAGCCATTTGGATAGGCGTTTTTGGAGTATTGGCAATGTATTTATTTGGGTTTATTAAATTACCACACGATAGTTCTATGCAAAACCTTTCTGTTGGAAGAACTTTGTTTGGTACTTTAGTGGTAATTTTTGTTATTTACTTAATTCCAGGACTTTGGGGAGCTCCATTAAAATTAATTAGCGGATTTCCACCACCAATGGAATACAGCGAATCTCCCAGAGGTTTTGGAAACACTGCCTCAACAGTAGATTATATTGAAGGAACACATGTTGGTCCACAAGGTATTCCTGCATTTTTAGACATAGAAGACGGATTGGCGTATGCCAAAAAAGTGGGTAAACCTATATTTTTAGATTTTACCGGAAAAGCCTGTGTTAACTGCAGAAGAATGGAAGAAGGCGTTTGGGGAGAGCCGGGAGTGATAGAAATTTTAAAAAATGAGGTGGTGTTGGTATCGCTTTATGTAGATGATAAACGACCGCTGCCACTAGAAGATCAATTTGAAGTAGAAGAAAACGGTAAAACCATAAAAATTACTACCATAGGAAAAAAATGGAGTCATTATCAATCTTCAAAATACAAAGTAAACACCCAACCGTATTATTTAATATTAGATGAAAATGGCAACGAAGTTGGTAATGGTAGTGCCGATTACGAAAACCATGGTAATGTAGAAGCGTTTAAAAATTGGTTAGAAGAAGGGGTTGAGTTGTATAAAACCCCCTAATCTTACAAAGGGCTTTTCTAATACACAAAGCCCTTTTAAATCGGCATTGCGATGCTTTGTGTTCGTTTTGTGCGTTAGTGTAGAGGCAAGCTGTTCGTATTATAATTATAATTTTTTTATATTTACAAAAAATAGATGTAACCAAAAGGTGTATACATACAAGTTGTGGTGCATTAAAAAAATAAAAAGATGTTTTTTAAGAAAAAGTCAAACCAAATAGATAAGAATAATCCTACCTTAATTGAGGAGGCAAAAAAATTCCCCAACGGATACATATACGCTTTAGATCCTGAATTTGAAGGAAAAGAGGAAGTTCCGCCTGAACATATCAAAGGAGCATATAAAGTTGATAAGGACGGAAAGATTGAAGGCGAGTTCATTCCAAATTCTAATTACCGAAGTAAATAAAAAAACGCACTACAATATCGGCTATAGCACAAATACGGGTTGACTGCTTAAAAATGAAGATATTATAACTAAATAAATTTATGGCAGGCGGACAAGAAAGCGGCTTCGAAATCCCGCACTCGCCATATCCAGAGCCGTTAAAACTTCAATAAATGAGCTTTGGATTTATTTTTCCAACCTGCTTGAGATTCGTAATCTACATAATAGATTTTTAAATCAGCTTGCGATTCATAATCAACAAAATAAACTTTTTTATCTGCCTGACTTTCATACTTTACAGCATACCACAAACCATCTTTACTTGCCTGACTTTCATATTTAACGTGATATACTTTTAAGTCGCATTGTGATTCGTAATCAACGACATACACTTTTAAGTCTGCCTGAGACTCATATTTTACTTTGAAAATTTTTTGTCCGAAAGCAACATTACTACTAAAAGTAAGTGCAAAGAACACTACTAAAGGAAGGATGATTTTTTTACTCATAATTTTATTTTTTTAATTGAATCGGTTAATGTTTACTTCTTCAGGAAGTGGTTCATCATGCAACAAATATCGTACAAATTTTTGAGTTAACCAAGGAGCCAACATTACTCCTTTAGTTCCTAATCCGTTAAAAATGAAAAAATTGTTGTGTTGATGATGTACCCCCAACAATGGTCTTCTGTCGCTAACGGTTGGTCTCACACCAGCCTCATGTTTCTTAACGATGATGTTGTCTTTTATAAATTTTTGAGCTTTGTTTAAGAGCTTATCTTTAGCTTTTTCGCTAATATTTTCATTAATTTCATCCCAATTATAAGTAGCTCCTAATTTATAAGTTCCATCGTAAGGCAATACAAAAATGCCTTTGTTAATAACAACATTTAAAGAGGTGTTTTCAAAATCAACACTTAACACTTCTCCTTTGGTAAGTTTAAACGGTAAGTGATTAAAATAAGGGTTATTGATATTTTTATAGCCTTCGCAAAAGATGATGCCTTTAGCTTTAAAATTGTTCCAGCAAACAGCTGATGTTTCCATTTTTAAATCAGCATAATCAAATGTACTTTCAACAAAAGCATTGTTTTTAATGAGGTATTCTTGAAAAGCCTGTAGCCATTTTTTGGTTCGTAAAAATCCCGATTGAAGTACTTTTGAAGCACCGTAAGGCATAGCAATATATTGTTCATCAAAAGGTTTTTCGTTTTTATCACTTATCCAATCGAACAATTCGGGTTCATTACTTTTTTGTTTCCAAAAAGTACTTTCTTTTTCATCTACAAAAAGTTTGTAAATAGGCATTTCTTGGTAAAAATTATTGTTAAGCAATTGTTCTTGCTTTCGGTAAAAATTAACAGCAATAGGCAATACACTATCTACCATCCAACTTTTGGTAAGTCGTTTAAAAACTATCGGATTACATAAACCCGCAGCAATTTTAGATGAGGTTTGAGGATGATTTTCATCAATTACCACAATTTTTTTACCTTCCTCCATCAGCTGATAAGCCAACACAGAACCCGCTAATCCTTGTCCAACTATGATGTAATCAATTTCATTCATTAAAACAAAAGTAGATTAAAAACTCAGAATCTATGTGGTTTTTGTAATTAAGTATATAAAAAATTCATAATTTTAAATCCCGAAACTACCTAACTAAAACTACTTAAATGAACACAAATTCAGTCAATTGGCAATCGGAGATTAACAAAACCATTTTACGTTATCACACCATTGCTTTATGGGTTGCTGTGATTTTTAACATGCTCTTTTTTGTTACCGATTATTTTAATATTTATGACTATTGGCAAGAGTTTTTAACCTTTAGGGTAGCTGTTTCTTTGGTTTGTTTGGTAACTGTTTTGTTTCATGAAAAGATTAAAATTCCTATTGAAGTTTTAGGGTTTATTCCGGTCTTTTTAATATCTATACAAAATGCTTACATGTGGAGTGTGATGGATTTAGAGCACCTTCAAAAACATGCTTTTGCCTACATTGCTTTATTTATAGGTTCTGGGATGTTTATGTTTTACCATGTTTATTATTCTGTTTTAATAGTGGTTGCCAATATTATTGCCAACATCATTTTCTTTTATTACAATAGTACACTAAGTCTTGATGAAATTTTAGTAAATGGTGGGTTGCTTACAGGTGCGGTAGCTGTTTTTTCAATTCTGTTAATTAGAATGCGTTACCGATTGACTAAAAAAGAAATTGTTGCTCGTTTAATGTTAGAAAAATCTAAAAAAGAACTAGAAGAACAAAAAGCTATTACCGAAGAAAAAAACAAAGAAATTGTTGACAGTATTAATTATGCCAAACGAATTCAAGACGCATTAATTACACCTCCGGTTAAGCTAAAAAAGTTGTTACCTGAATCGTTTGTGATTTATTTGCCTAAAGACATTGTAAGTGGAGATTTTTATTGGGCAACTGAAATTACGACTACTAAGGCAACTGAGCCTAACGAAAAAATGGTTGTTTTTGCCGTTGCAGATTGTACCGGACATGGAGTTTCCGGAGCATTTATGAGCATTATAGGGTTAAAAATTTTAAATCAATCTAAAATACAGCCAAATATAAATTCTCCTGCAGAAGCGTTAAATTATTTAAATGATGAGGTTTATAGTACGATAAACATTCATACAGATGATGAAAATGTGATAAGAGACGGAATGGATATTTCTTTATGTAGTATAAGTTATAAACTTGAAACTTCAAATATTGAATCAGAAACAGTAGCTGTGTTACAATATTCCGGAGCGAATAATCCGCTTTATATTGTTAGAAATGGAGAATTGTTGGAAATTAAAGCAGATAAACAACCTATTGGTGCTTATGAAACGGAAAATTCTTTTCAAAACCATGAAATAGAAATGCAGAAAGGGGATATGGTTTATTTGTTTTCTGATGGTTATGCAGATCAGTTTGGGGGATTAAAAGGTAAAAAATTTAATTATAGGCAGTTTAAGCAATTATTAACAGATGTAGCAAATTTATCTGTACAAGAGCAACAAGAAATACTGACAAATGCTCATAAAGAGTGGAGAGGAGAACAAGAGCAGTTAGATGATATTTGTGTGATTGGGATAAGAGTTTAAGGCAAAGTAACCATAAAAACACCTCTAAGCCCTTTGTTAATCAATTCTTCTTTTAGGTTTTGAATTTCTGTAGCAGAAGAAGATTTTCCATAACGGATTTTAGTTAATCCGCCCACATTTTCTTTGGTAATTAAGTTGTAATCTAAACCATGTTGCTTACAGAAATTACGCACTCGTGTTTCAGAATATTCTGAAAGAGCTAAAATCTGCACTCCGTATTGTTTTTTAGAAGAGGTATTTGTTGGTGTTGGTGTAGGCTTGGGGTTTTCTTCAGGTTTTTTGTAAGAAGTTTCGGCAGGTGGAGTTGTTTCTTCTTCAGGAGTTTCTTCAATTACAGGCGTTGAACTTTCTTCCTCAACTTCTTCTGTTTCTTTGATGGTTTCAGCAACAATTTCCTCTTCCTCTTCTTTTTCGCTTTCAATAGGAGTGGTTGTTTCTTCAGTAGCCTCAGTTTCTTTTTCAACCTCAGGAGTTGTTGAAGCTAAAGTACTAGCACTTCCATCTATGTTAATAGTCAGTGGCGCAAGAGCTACTTTGTCTTTTACTTCATTACGAGAATATTGAATAGCTGCAGGAATATTTAGGGTTTGTCCGTTGCTAATGGTTAGTATAAACTCAATGTTTATAATTCCTGATGCAGGAACAGCCATTAAATAAAATTTTAATTGATTATTTTTTCTGTCTGTAAAAAAAGAATTATTAGGGGATGGTGTATAAGTATGAGCATCATCAATATCGTATTCAATACGAGCAATATCAACATTTTCTAACCCGGTAATAGCGGTTTTCACTAAAAACTCATTGGGTTGTCCGGTAGCTTCAACAATATGAGATGAATTTACTGTTTGTGCAAAAATATTAGTTGAAGTTATCACCACAACAAATAAAAAAATCAAGGTGTTTTTTGTCATAATTCAGGGTTTATTCACCTAATAAGTGATTAAAATCGTGGTAAATATATTAAAAAAATTCTGTGTAAAAAATAATTTTAAAATGTTATACTACAGAAACAGTGAACTTGAACTCCAAAAGCTTAAGTTTTTTCCAATCCTTTTTTATAAGTTGCAATAGCTCTTTCTCGGGCAAATTTATGTTCTACTATGGGAGCAGGATAAGTCAGTTCGTTGAGGTTTTTTACCCACTTTGTGATGTATTTTAAATCAGGATCAAATTTTTTAACTTGTTCGTAAGGATTAAATACTCTGAAATAGGGAGCGGCATCGCAGCCTGTTCCGGCCGCCCATTGCCAGTTGCCGTTGTTTGCCGACAAATCATAATCTAATAATTTTTTAGCAAAATAAGCTTCTCCCCAACGCCAATCTATTAGCAAGTGTTTGCATAAAAATGAAGCAACAACCATTCGAACTCTGTTGTGCATATATCCGGTTTCGTTGAGTTGTCGCATGCCGGCATCTACAATAGGATAGCCTGTTTTTCCTTCACACCAAAGAGCAAATTCGTTTTTATTGTTTCGCCAATTTATATTATCGTATTTAGCTTTAAAACTTTTATTGACAACATGTGGAAAGTGAAACAATATTTGCATAAAAAATTCTCGCCATATCAGTTCACTTAAAAATACGGGACTTTTTTCTAGACTGTTTTTTACACTATTTCTGATGCTTATCGTTCCAAAACGTAAGTGTGGACTTAAATAGCTGGTATTGTCCGTTGCCGGAAAGTTTCTTTCAGCTTCGTAATTTTCTAGGTTTGCTAAAGAGTAAGGCTTAACCTTGATAGAAGATAAGTTAAAATTTAGAGATGCTAAACTTGGGAAAGAAAATTGATTTTTGGCTAAATTAGTAAGGTGGTTTTTGTTGTTTTTAGTATCACAAAGGTTTAAAGAAAAAGCTGCTAACCATTTATTTTTATAGGGAGTATAAATGGTGTAAGGCGTTTTATCATCTTTCAAGACATCGTTTTCTTCAAAAATAACCTGGTCTTTAAAGCTAAAAACAGCAACGTTGTTAGTTTTGGCTAAAGTGGTAATTTCTGTATCTCTTTTAATGGCATAAGGCTCATAATCTTTGTTGAAATAGATGTTTTTAACTTTATATTCTGATATTATTTTTTGCCAAACATCTTTGGGGTTCCCTTTTAAAACTAACAAGCTGCTTTCTACTTTTTGTAACTCTACATTAATCTGCTCCAGTTGTTGGTAAATAAAACTAATACGAGCATCATCTTTTGGAAGTTCATCAATAATATCTGTATCGAAAATAAACAATGGAATAACCTGTTGGTTTTCGCTTAAAGCATGGAATAAAGCGGTATTATCTGATAACCGTAAATCTCTTCTGAACCAAAAAAAAGTAATCTCCATTTTCTAATTATCAATACGTTCTACTTTCTTTACTCCTTCTACTTTTTTAAGATTAGTAATAAGGTTGTTAAGGTGGATGGTATTTTGAACGAAAACCATTATTGTTCCCTCAAATATGCCGTCATAACTTTCAAATTTTATGGAACGCATGTTTACATGTAACTCATTAGAAACTATTTGAGTGATGTTGTTTACAATTCCTACATTGTCAATTCCAATAATTTTTAATCCTGTTAAGAAGTCTACTTTTTCTTTTTCTATCCACCGAGCTTTTATTACCCTGTAAGCATAATTAGACATTAACTGAACTGCATTTGGGCAAGTAGTTTTATGTATTTTAATTCCTTCGGCAACTGTTATAAATCCAAAAACTTCATCACCTGGAATAGGATTACAGCAATTGGCAAGACTGTAATCAATTTTTTCCATGTTGTCGCCAATTACTAAAATCTCATCTTTTCTTTCAGATTTTGTAGGTTTTTTTCTTTCAAAATAGGTTTTGAGTCTATTAGGGAAAGTTCTTTTAAGTTTTAAAGTGCCATTTTTAACTTCAAAATCTCTTAAGTGATTAAGCTGAATGGTGTTTTTAGCAATTCCGTAATAAAAATCAATGTCAGAAGTTTCTTTAAAGTGTTTTTTAAGTTCGTTTAAGCTAATGTTTTCTCGTTTTATTCCTAAACGCTTAAATTCTTTATCCAACATGGCTTTACCAATTAAAGCAATTTCTTTTCTTTCTTCTTTAAGCGAAGATTTTATTTTAGATTTTGCCTTATGGGTTTTTACAAAATTGAGCCAGTCTTCTTTTGGTCGTTGATTTTTAGAGGTAAGAATTTCAATTTGATCACCACTTTTTAGGGGGGTGCTTAAAGGGACTAACTTGTTGTTTACTTTAGCTCCAATACATTGTTCACCTATTTCGGTATGTACAGAAAAAGCAAAATCTAATGCACTGGCACCTGTGGGTAAATTTTTCATTTCACCTTCGGGAGTAAACACATAAATTTCATCAGAGAATAAATCTAATTTAAAGTCATCAACCAAATCTAATGCATTAGCATCATTATTTTCTATTAACTCTCTAATCTGGTTTATCCACTTATCAAATTGACTTTCTTCACTACCTTCTTTGTATTTCCAATGTGCAGCAAAACCTTTTTCTGCAATTTCGTCCATACGTTTGGTACGTATTTGTACTTCTACCCACTTTCCGGTTGGACTCATAACGGTTGTGTGCAGTGATTCATAACCGTTCGCTTTTGGAGCAGAAATCCAATCCCTTAATCTCTCAATATTGGGTTGGTAAAAATCGGTAACAATAGAATAAGCTTGCCAACAGTCTGATTTTTCATTTTCGGGAAGTGAATCAATAATAATTCTAACAGCAAACAAGTCATAAACCTCTTCAAAAGGAATACTTTTATTACTCATTTTCTTCCAAATAGAATAAATAGATTTTGGTCGCCCTTTCATTTCAAATTTGAAACCTTTGGCTTCTAAGGCTTTTTTAAGAGGTGCAGAAAAATGATTGATAAACCTTGTTCTAACTTCTTGTGTTTTCTTTAGTTTACTTTGAATTTCTTCAAAAACTTCCGGTTCTTGGCATTTTAATGATAAATCTTCCAATTCAGACTTAATAGCGTGTAAACCTAATCGATGAGCTAAAGGTGCATACAAAAACAAGGTTTCTGAAGCAATTTTAAGTTGCTTATCTCTTCTCATGGAGCCAATGGTTCGCATATTATGCAACCTATCAGCTAGTTTTATTAAAATTACCCTTACATCATCAGCAAGGGTAAGTAGTATTTTTTTAAAATTTTCTGCCTGTAAAGAAATATTAGCATCTACTACTCCTGAAATTTTGGTTAGTCCTTCAATAATTCTGGCTTCTTTTTCTCCAAAAAGGTTTTTAACATCATCAATGGTAAGTTCAGTGTCCTCAACCGTATCGTGTAATAAGGCACAAATAATGGAGGTTGCTCCTAGTCCAATTTCTTCAGCACAAATTCGGGCAACAGCTATAGGATGGAAAATATAAGGTTCTCCGGATTTTCTTCTTACATCTTTGTGAGCTTCATGTGCAACATCAAATGCTTTACGGATACGCTTTTTAGTTGCAGCATCTTTTTTAGCATGTACAGCAGATTTTACTAACCCTTCAAAGGCGGCCTCAATCTCTTGTTTCTCTTTTTCTAAATCGATTTGCATAGTTTATTCTCAAGATGTTAACCTTTATACTCTTTCAATAATTGTTGCATACCCTTGTCCTACACCAATACAAAGTGTAACTAATGCATATTTTTTATTTTGTTTGTGCAATTCTATGGCAGCTGTTTGTAATATTCTTGAACCTGTCATTCCTAACGGGTGGCCTAAAGCAATTGCTCCTCCATTGGGGTTAATACGAGGATCATCATCTGCCAAGCCCATTTTTCGAGTACACGCCAAACTTTGAGCAGCAAATGCTTCATTAATTTCAATAATATCCATTTGATCTAAAGTTAAATCTGCTCTTTTCAGTGCTTTTTCGGTGGCATAAACAGGACCTATACCCATAATTCTGGGTTCAACCCCTGCAATTGCGCTAGAAACAATTCGTGCGATTGGCTGTAAATTATATTGTTTTGCAGCTTCTTCAGAAGCTATTAACATGGCTGCAGCTCCATCGTTCAATCCTGAGGCATTTCCAGCTGTAACAGAGCCACCTTCTTTTCGGAAAGCAGGAGCAAGTTTTCCTAAGATTTCTAAGCTGGTAGTCGGCTTAATAAATTCATCTTGAGCAAAAATGATGGGATCTTTTTTTCGTTGAGGAATTTCTACTAATACAATTTCTTCTGATAACCTCCCACTTTGTTGAGCTTTAGTTGCTTTCATCTGACTCCAATAGGCAAATTTATCTTGATCTTCTCTGCTAATCTTATACATATCCACTAAATTTTCAGCAGTTTGTCCCATTCCGTCAGTACCATAAAGAGCTTCCATTTTTGGATTGATAAACCTCCAGCCAAAGCTAGAATCATACATTTTAGCATCTGTTCCAAAAGGTTTAGCAGACTTTGAAATAACATAAGGCCCTCTCGACATGTTTTCAACACCCCCTGAAATATACAAATCGCCATCACCTATTTTAATTGCTCTGGAAGCATTTATAGCAGCAGCCATACCTGATGCACATAATCTGTTTACAGTTTCTCCACCCACTTGCCATGGTAAACCAGCTAATAAACCAGCCATTCGAGCCACGTTTCGGTTATCTTCACCTGCTTGGTTAGCACATCCAAAAAGCACATCTTCAATGGCTTTTTGATTTAATGTAGGGTTTCTTTTTATTAATTCAGCAATAACTATTGCCGCTAAATCATCTGTTCTAATTGCAGCTAACGTTCCTCCAAAATTTCCTATTGGCGTTCTGATAGCATCTATAATATAAGCGTCTTTCATTTCTATATTTTTAATTTTTACAAAGGAATATTGCCATGTTTCTTTTTGGGTAAAGAAGCTACTTTATTTTCGAGCATTTTAAATGCTTTTATTAGCTTTTCTCTAGTTTGGTCGGGACGAATAACCTCATCTACATAACCTCTTGCAGCAGCGTTGTAGGGGTTAGCAAACATTTCAGCATATTCTGCTTCTTTTTCTTTTAATTTTTCTTCAGGATTTTCTGCTGCGGCAATTTCTTTTTTAAAGATAATTTCTGCTGCTCCTTTCGCTCCCATTACAGCAATTTCTGCAGTTGGCCATGCAAAATTCATGTCGGCACCAATGTGTTTAGAGTTCATTACATCATAAGCTCCTCCATAAGCTTTTCTGGTAATTACCGTAATTCTCGGAACAGTTGCTTCGCAGAAAGCATACAATAATTTTGCTCCATTGGTAATAATTCCATTCCATTCTTGGTCAGTACCAGGTAAAAAGCCAGGAACATCTTCAAAAACTAATAAGGGAATGTTAAAAGAATCACAAAAACGAACAAAACGAGCTGCTTTTTGAGATGATTTTATATCCAATACACCAGCTAAAAATGCCGGCTGATTAGCAACAATTCCAATTGATTTTCCAGCTAGACGAGCAAAACCAACTACAATATTTTCTGCAAAATCTTTTTGAATTTCGTAAAAAGTATCCGTATCAACAGTATTGTTAATTACATCTTTAATATCGTAAGGTTGGTTGGGGTTTTCAGGAATAATATCATTCAATGCTAAACGACTTTCATCTGCTGCTTCATAAGGAATAGAAGGAGCATCATCCTCACAGTTTTGAGGCATATAAGAAAGTAAAGTTTTAATTCCATTGATACAAGCTACTTCATTAGCATAAGTTAAATGGGTAACACCTGATTTTATAGAATGAGCAGATGCACCTCCTAATTCTTCAGAAGTAACTTCTTCGTGTGTAACTGTTTTTACTACATTTGGTCCTGTGACAAACATATATGATGTGTTTTCCACCATCATAATAAAATCTGTTAGAGCCGGAGAGTAAACAGCTCCACCTGCACAAGGTCCCATAATAGCTGATAGTTGAGGAATAACGCCACTTGCCATGGTATTTCTATAAAAAATATCGGCATAACCGGCTAAAGAAACAACACCTTCTTGAATTCTAGCACCTCCCGAATCGTTTAATCCAATTACCGGAGCTCCATTTTTTATTGCTAAATCCATTACTTTACAAATTTTTTCAGCATAAGCTTCAGCTAATGAACCTCCTAAAACGGTGAAATCTTGAGAAAAAACATATACTAATCGCCCATGAATAGTTCCATAACCAGTAACTACTCCATCACCTAGATATTTTTGTTCTGCTAAATCAAAATTGGTAGAACGGTGCATCACAAACATCCCTATTTCTTCAAAAGAACCTTCATCTAATAAAAAATGTATTCTTTCTCTGGCAGTAAGTTTTCTTTTTTTATGTTGAGCAGCAATCCTGTCTTCACCTCCACCTAACTTAGCTTCTTCAATTTTCTTATTTAATAGATCTAGTTTTTCTTTCATAGGATAGTTATTATTTTAGGTCAAAAAAATTTGATGTAAAAATAAAAAATCCAAATGAATATATGGAGGGAAATGGTAATTTAGTCAACTAAGAAAAAACGTTATTCCTATGGAAAATCAAGAAAATAATTCGGCAAATGAAACTGCTACTGACAACAAGGAGTTGAAATTTAGTTTTTTGCGTTCGTTTGTATTACTAATAAAATACCTTAAAGACGTAATAAGTATTAGAGAAGGCGTTGATGTAGAAGGATCAATTGAGGCCATTAGGAATGATATTGATTTTAAAGGGGTAAATATATGGATTTTAGGAGCTTCTATTGCTATTGCCTCCATTGGCTTAAATGTGAACTCAACAGCAGTAGTTATTGGAGCCATGCTTATTTCTCCACTAATGGGACCGATTGTTGGAATTGGTTTAGCTATAGGCATCAACAATTTAAAGATGCTAAAAAGATCTTTAATAAGTTTAGGAACAGCTGTATTAATTAGTGTGGTAGTCTCTACAATTTATTTTTTACTTACTCCTTTAGGTGAGGTGCAATCGGAATTAATAGCCAGAACAAGACCTACATCATTAGATGTATTAGTTGCTGTATTTGGTGGGGTTGCTCTTATTGTTGCTAAAACAAAAAAAGGTACAATTGCAAGTACTATTTATGGGGTTGCTATTGCTACTGCCTTAATGCCACCTTTATGTACTGCTGGTTATGGTTTAGCCAATGCTAATTGGAGCTTTTTCTTTGGAGCTTTTTACTTGTTTATTATCAACTCCGTATTTATTATTTTATCTACATGGTTGGTAGTTAAATATTTAAGATTCCCATTAACCTCTTATATTGATAAGGCTAAACAAAAAAAAGTAACCAGATTTATTTGGATTTTTACTATCATTATTATTTTGCCTAGCTCTTACACTTTTTGGAAATCTATACAAGAAAGTATTTTTAAAAGTAATGCAGAAAAGTTTATAGTAGAAAATTTTGAATTTGCAGAAAGTGAAGTAATTAACAAAAAAGTAAACTATACTACTGAAGAAGGAAACCCTTTGATTGAAGTTTATTTAATAGGTAAACCTATTTCCGGTGAAACTAAAAAAATGTTGACTAAAAAAATGTTGAGTTATAATTTAAAAAATGCCGAACTAAAAGTTTATCAGTCTGAAGATAATTCAAATGAATTAGCAAACAGACTTACTTCTGAAGTAAAATCGGGAATTATTGAAGAAATATATAAAAAAAACCAAGAAACTATTGAAGATAAAGATGCAAAAATAAAATTATTAGAAAACGAAATCAATAAAATGGGTTTTAGCAAGATTCCTTTTACATCTTTATCTAAAGAAGTAAAAATGCAATATGAAGATGTGATAGGAATGGAGGTAGGAAAAACGATTTATACCAATTTTAGCAATAAACAAGATACTTCAACCACTATTTTAGTAAAATGGAATCCTGATATGGACACCAAAATTAGACAAACTAAGAAAACTTCTCTTCAAAACTGGCTTAGAATTAGGTTAGATGATGATAAATTGAAGGTGGTTAGTTATTAGTTTTAAACACCCCCTGAAGACTTCGTTTCCTTATTGGTATTTAGCGTTACAAAAGTTTAACTAAATCTTAACAATGTTCTTATAAGAAAACACACGTTTTATTTAAGTGTTAAGCTTACTTTTGCCGACTTTTTGTTAAACAATCTAATGATTTAACCTTATGTTATTTAGCTATTTTAATTTTAAAGAAATTGCTACGGCAACTATGATTCTTTTTGCAGTAATTGATATTGTTGGTTCTGTGCCAATTATCATTGATTTACGTCAGAAAACCGGACATATTCAATCGGAAAAAGCTAGTTTAGTTTCTTTGGTTTTAATGATATTGTTTCTTTTTGTTGGAGAATCTATTTTAGGATTGATAGGCATTGATGTAAGCTCATTTGCTATAGCGGGTTCGTTTATCATTTTCTTTTTAGCATTAGAAATGATTTTAGGAATACGTTTATATAAAGAAGAAAATAATGGAGGAAAAAGCACAGCTTCTATTGTTCCTATTGCATTTCCGTTAATTGCCGGTGCCGGGACTATGACCTCGTTACTTTCTTTAAGAGCAGAATATGCTGTTCAGAATATAATTGTGGCTATTGTGGTAAATATTATTATGGTCTATATTGTTTTAAAATCTTCTAAGTTTATAGAGCGAATTTTAGGACAAGGAGGAATAAATGTACTAAGAAAAGTTTTTGGTGTAATTTTACTGGCAATAGCCGTTAAATTATTTAGAAGTAACGCAGGATTATAAAAATGCCAAAAATTACCATATATACTGATGGAGCAGCTAAAGGAAATCCAGGTAACGGAGGTTACGGAGTGGTAATGATGAGCGGAAAGCACAAAAAAGAACTTTCCGAAGGCTTTAGAAATACTACTAACAACCGAATGGAACTGTTAAGTGTAATTATTGCGTTGGAAGCTATAAAAGTAGAAAAAGCAGATGTAGAAATTTTTTCTGACTCTAAATATGTGGTGGATGCTGTAGAAAAAGGCTGGGTATTTGGTTGGCAGAAAAAAGGTTTTAAAGGCAAAAAAAATATTGATTTGTGGCAACGATTTCTAAAAATCTATCCTAAGCATCATGTAAAATTTCATTGGGTTAAAGGACATGCAGGAAACCTCTACAACGAACGTTGCGATGAGTTGGCAGTTGCTGCAGCAGAAAGTAAGGAGTTGTTGGTGGATGAAGGGTATGAGAATGGGCAAGAATAACAAAGAAAGCCACTAATCTTAGTGGCTTTCTTTGTTATATATAGATTGTACATTATCGTAAATCAATAACATCATAGTTAGCATATTTTGCTTTATCAAAAGTAAAAGTAGCATCAGGAATAGCAACATTTGGTGTAAAGGTTTTAATGGTATAAGTCATGTTGGTACCATCTTTACCATAAACTATTACTTTAGAGATTTCTCCTTTAGCTTTATTAATGTATAACTCCACTCTGTGAAAAGATTTTTCTTCAGGTTTGTTGGGATACAAGTTGATAACATCATTTCCGCCTTCTTCTTTAGCATATTTATACTTGAATCCTTTTTCGTATAAAGTAAAGATAGTTGAAGGACTTATTGCATCTTCTTCACCTTCATCTGGAATTGAATTTATGTGTACTTCTTCAGCATCTTTTAATAAGGTATAAACACTTTTACCATCAGAAAAAACATCTTGTCCTTTTATGGATAAATAATACTTATCGCCTTTTGTTTGCAAGCTTCCTGTTTGTTTTTCATCTATTCCTTCCGTTTTGTTGTGAATGTGGTATTCAAACGTAGTTTTAATGGAAGTATATTTTTTAGTCTTATCGCTTAATTTGTCTAAAATGGTTTTGGCTTTAGCATCATCTTGAGCAAAAATGCCAATAGTTATGGTTAAGCTTAATAATAGTAGGGATAATTTTTTGATCATAATGTTATAGTTAGATTATTGATTTCGTTAATTTACTTGATTTATTCAAATGTAATTAATTTTTATGAGTTATTCTCCCTCACCACCTTTCAAAAACTGTTCCAAAGCATTCATGTCGGTCATTAATACTTGTCGAGCTTTACTTCCTTCAAAAGGACCAATGATTCCTGCTTCTTCTAATTGATCTATAAGCCTTCCTGCACGGTTGTAACCAATTTTCATTTTTCGTTGCAACAATGAAGCCGAGCCTTGTTGGTGTTGTACAATTATTCTAGCAGCATCATCAAATAAATCATCTTTATCATCACTATCAAAAGTTCCTGAGCCGCCTGATGAAGATTCTCCAACATATTCGGGAAGTGTAAATACTTCCGGATAACCTCTTTGTTCGCCAATAAAATCACAAATTCTTTCTACTTCGGGAGTATCTACAAAAGCACATTGTACACGAGTTAAATCATTCCCCTGAGAAATAAGCATATCTCCTCTTCCGATTAATTGATCTGCTCCACTAGAGTCTAAAATAGTTCTGGAATCAATTCCAGAAGTTACTCTAAAAGCAATCCTACCAGGGAAGTTAGCTTTTATAATTCCTGTAATAATGTTCGCTGAAGGTCGTTGAGTTGCAATAATTAAATGAATTCCTATAGCTCTTGCCAACTGTGCCAAACGAGCAATAGGAGTTTCTACTTCTTTACCGGCTGTCATTATTAAATCAGCAAACTCATCAATAACCAATACAATGTAAGGTAAAAATTGATGTCCATCATTTGGGTTTAGTTTTCGAGCAATAAATTTACTATTGTATTCCACAATATTTCTTACTTGTGCATTTTTAAGTAACTCATAGCGATTATCCATTTCAATACACAACGAATTTAGTGTGTTGATTACTTTCTGATTATCAGTAATAATTGCTTCATCGGTATCGGGTAATTTTGCTAAATAATGGCGTTCTATTTTGTTGTAAAGTGTAAGCTCTACTTTTTTAGGATCTACCAAAACAAACTTCAATTGCGATGGATGTTTCTTATATAATAAAGAAGTTAAAACAGCATTTAAACCAACTGATTTTCCTTGTCCGGTAGCTCCAGCCATAAGTAAGTGAGGCATTTTAGCCAAATCAAAAACAAAGTTTTCGTTGGTAATGGTTTTTCCCATTACCACAGGAAGCTCCATTTTTGCATTTTGAAATCTATCGGAAGCAATTGCTAAACGCATGGAAACAATTTCAGGATTTTGGTTTGGCACCTCAATACCAATAGTTCCTTTACCCGGAATTGGAGCAATAATTCTAATTCCTAATGCTGCCAAACTAAGCGCAATATCATCTTCTAAATTTTTAATTTTAGAAATTCTAATGCCAGGAGCAGGGATAATTTCGTAAAGCGTAACCGTTGGACCAATAGTAGCTTTTATACTGGTTATTTCAATATTGTAGTTAGAAAGCGTTTCTAAAATTTTATTTTTATTGGCTTCTAATTCTTCTTTAGTTACTGTTTGCTGACTTGTTCCAAAATCTTTTAGCAACTCAATTGGAGGCATTTTAAATGATGCTAAATCAAGTGTTGGATCATATTCACCAAAATCTTTGGCTTTTTGGTTTAGTTCTTCTTCTGAAAGCGTTTTTTCGTCTGGTTTGGCTTCCTCTACAGAAAACTCTACTTCTCCGTCTTTTTTCTCTTCTATTTCAGGAATGTCTGTTGAAAGAGGAATACTTTCAGTTTCCTCTTCTTCAATTTCAGGAAGTTCTTCAGGAGCTTCATCTAAACTAACTGTAGTTGCTTCTTCTTCATTATTATCTTCTTCCATTTCGTTTAATGCGGCCTCATGAATCAAGTCTATTTCGTCCGCAGGTTCTCCTTCCTCCAAATCTTCTTCCATTATTTTTTCTAATTGAGGAAGTTTAAATGAAACATTAAAATTTAGCACTATAAATATTAATAATGAAAGGAATAAAAGTAAACCAACACCAACACTTCCTACAATACTGGTAAGCCAAACAGTAGATTGAAATCCAAAAGTTCCTCCTAAAATGGGGTAGCTTTTAAAAATATAGGCTAATACTACTGACAACCAAACAATAGTAAACAAAGAATAAGCAAAAGCCTTATTAAACGGAACCAGTTTTATTTTAAAAAGTGCTTTAAATCCTACAATAAAAAACAAAAAGCAAAACAAAAAGGAAGCTACTCCGAATGCATTAAAAATAAACTGATGTGCCGCATAAGCACCTAATTTACCTAACCAGTTTTCAGCTTGTATTTCAGGGTTATTCCAGTGGTTTATAATTAAATTTTGGTCGGCTTTCCAGGTGAACAGGTAGGATGAAAATGCCAATAATAAAAAGACAGAAAAAACCAATAACAACAGGCCTGTAATTTGTGCTAATTTTTCATTTTGCACAATATTTTTAAGCTTATTGCTAATGTTGTTGAAAAAAGAAAATCGACCAATTTTTCGCTCTTTTTTAGGGGTCGATTTAGGTTCGTTTTTTTCTTTAATATTTTTTTTAAACTGATTAACTGCCATTTTGTTCTTTACGGTATCAACTAACAAATTTATACATTAGTAAGGCGTTTACTAACCGAAAGAACGCTAATAAATAACAATTGATTGTGAATAAACATAAAAAAAAAGGAGGTCTATTGACCTCCCCCCATTTGTTTTTTAAATTCTTCCTCTGTCATACTTTCGTAATCGGAAGGAATGGTAAATTCTGCATTAGAAATTTTTTCTTCTTTTACTTCTTTAGCAGCAATAGTCATCGTCATACCTTGATTTTCAACAGTGTATTCCATTAAAAAACCTTTTAGCCCTTTAAATTGAGTGTTGGTTTTAGTTCCTGAAATTTCTTCAGTATAGTAAACTATCATAGCCTCCTCCATATCAGGGTGGGTTATTTCAGCTTTTTTACACGTATAACCTGCAATTTTTTTAGTTCCTTCTAAATAGTTAATTTTAGGATCTACTTTTTCTTTATCGTCAGAAGTATTTTGTTCCATGGCTATTTTCTGACCCATCATATTCATTAAAATGGTAACTTTTTTAGCTTTATCATCTGTAATGGTAGTTGTAGAGCCCATAGCGGAGTTCTGTTCCATTCTGCTTTTATCACCTTTAATTTTAAGCGTCATTTCTTTTGGCATCATTGACTCATATTGTTTCATTTCATCTGGCATATCGGTATAAGTAATACCAAAATTTACAGTTCCTTCAAAAGATTTTTGAGCTATTACACTGAAAGTAATTGCTAAAGTCGCTAAACTGGTTAATAGAATTTTTTTCATCTTAATTGATTTATAAGGTTAATATTTATTTGAAACTATCAAAGATTTCAGTCATTTCTTGTTCCATTTCGTCAAAAGTAACTGCTTTATATTCAGAAGGGATTTCAAAAACGTTGTCTTTTACTTTTTCAAATTTTACTTTTTTTGCTTCAAAGCGCATGCAAATATCGTACTTATCGTACTGATATTCTAACATTACTCCATCTATTGGAGCAAATTGATTACACCAGTTGGGGTTTTCTATATTAATATCTTTAGTGTAAAACACAGTAAAAGCATCATTCGTTTCATTTTTTACCGTTACAATGGCTTTTTTACATACATATCCTAAAATTTCTTTGTACTCATCTACAAATTCTATCTGGTATTCAGGAAGATTTTTAAGAGTGTTAGGAATTTCTTCTCCTGTTAATCTCAACACATATTTTTTATTAATAAGTTTTACCAACTGAAAGAACTCATCTGTTGCTTGGTCGCACACAAATTCTGTTTTAAAGGTTCCCATCCCAGCAGAAACGGTAGTAATGTATTTGTTGTCTTTAAAATACATTCTCATTTCCTTAGGCATAAAATCCAACATAAAATTGGTTTTATCCATTTTAGGATAAGTTACTTTGTACTCTATAACACCTTCGGACTTGTCTGAAACACTATCTTTACAAGAAGAAAGAACAATTACACCAAAAAGAAATAAATAAAAATGTATTTTAAGCATACCAAAAACGCTGTGTTTTTTAATTCTTTTTCATCTGTTTTTTATTTTATTAAATCTGTCAGATGTAACTTCCCTTGACATTATTTCTCTTGTGGGAGTAAATTTTTAGTCATGGTCGTTTCGTGATGAATAAAGATTAAAAAAAAGTATATTATATAATTCGTAACAACAAATATATCAATATTTTTGTTTCCTAATTGTTAAAGGGTTTAATTTATACCTAAAACCTCTATAATTTATAAAAATTCTACTTAGTAAGTTAAGTAAAAATACTTAAATCATAATTATATGAAAGCTATTAAAATCATTAAAAACCGTTCTGATATTGGTGCCGGGACAAGAGGTTCTGACATGGGAATAGATGCTATTGAAATTGCAGCTATTAATGCCGGAAATGATTATTTTAACAACTATGATTATGTTGAAATTGAAAGTGAAAATGAGGTTGTTTATGAAAAACAACAAACACCTTATGCTAAAAGAATTGGAAAAGTATTGAAAGTCTGCAAACGGTTGAGTAAAGCGGTTAAACAAACTATTGAAGAAAACTGTTTTCCATTGGTACTTTCCGGAGATCATTCTTCTGCATTAGGAACTATTAGTGGTTTAAAATGTGCTTATCCAGATAAACGTATTGGTGTGGTTTGGATAGATGCTCATGGCGATTTGCATTCTCCATATACTACTCCATCAGGTAATATTCATGGAATGCCTTTGGCTGCTGCTTTGGCAGATGATAATTTAGACAGAAAAGTAAATGAAGTTAAGGAAGAAACTCATGAGAATTGGGAAGGCATGAAAAATATTGGTGGAATTTCTCCAAAAGTATTGCATGAAGATGTGGTGTTTTTTGGTGTGAGAGATACGGAAGAGCCAGAAGATTATTGTATGTTGAAAAATGGCATGAAAAACTACAAAGTAGAAGAAGTTAGGTTTAGAGGTTTGGAAGTATGTGTTAAAGAGGCGTTGGAGAAACTTAAAAATTGCGATTACATTTATATTTCTTTTGATGTGGATTCAATGGATTGTGATTTAATTTCTAAAGGAACAGGAACCCCTGTTTCTAAAGGTTTTGACCAATATGAAGTAAAAAATATTATCAACGAGTTGATAGAAAGTAATAAGGTAATTTGCTTAGAAATAGTTGAAGTAAACCCTACGTTAGATAATAAAGGAAACGTAATGGCAGAAACTGCATTTGAAGTGTTGAATGAGGTTACCAAAAATATTGAAGCTAAATTATCAATGTGAGAGTTTGATAATGTGGGAATGCAAAAACTTGGTGCATTCGTGGAAAAATAAATAAAAAATGGAAGAATTAATTATACAGGCAGTAGAAAAAGGAATGGCGTCAATTTATGGTGCTGAAGTAGATGTAAATACTATTCAACCTCAAAAAACCAGAAAAGAATTTGATGGTGATTTGACGGTAGTGGTTTTTCCTTTCACCAAAATATCTAAAAAATCTCCTGAACAAACGGCTGAAGATTTAGGAAAATACTTGGTTGAAAATATTCCTCAAATCACTAATTTTAACGTGGTAAAAGGCTTTTTAAACCTTAGCATTTCTGCTGAATATTGGCTAAATGAACTCAATACTATTGCTCAAAATAAAACATTCGGACAAGCAGCTCCATCAGGTAAAACCTATATGGTAGAATATGCTTCACCAAATACCAACAAACCTCTACATTTAGGACATTTAAGAAACATTTTTTTAGGATTTTCTGTTGCTGAAATTTTAAAAGCTAACGGACACGAAGTGTTTAAAACCCAAATTATCAACGACAGAGGTATACACATTTGTAAAAGTATGTTGGCTTGGCAAAAATTTGGAAATGGAGAAACTCCTCAAAGCTCTGGCTTAAAAGGCGACCATTTAGTAGGAAAATATTATGTAGAATTTGATAAGGCTTATAAAAAAGAAATTAATCAACTTATTGAAAAAGGATTAACAAAAGAAGAAGCCGAAAAAGAAGCTCCCATATTTAAACAAGCCCAAGAAATGCTGCTTAAGTGGGAAAATGGAGATAAAGAGGTGGTAGATTTATGGAAAAAAATGAATGCTTGGGTATATGATGGTTTTGATGTTACTTACCAAACTATGGGGGTTGATTTTGATGAAATTTATTATGAATCCGACACTTACATTTTAGGTAAAGATGTTGTGGAAAAAGGCTTAGCAGAAGGACATTTTTATAAAAAAGAAGATGGTTCTATTTGGTGCGATTTAAGTGCTGAAAAAATGGATGATAAACTGTTGTTAAGAGCTGACGGAACTTCTGTTTACATGACACAAGATATTGGAACAGCTATAGAACGTTATAAAAATCATCCTAACTTAAATGGTATCATTTATACTGTTGGAAACGAACAAAATCATCATTTTAAGGTATTGTTTGCCATCCTAAAAAAATTAGGGTATCAATGGGCAGATGAGTGTCATCATTTATCTTATGGCATGATAGAATTGCCCGATGGTAAAATGAAATCTAGAGAAGGAACGGTTGTAGATGCCGATGATTTAATGGCAGAAATTGTAAATGATGCCAAACTAATGACTCAAGAACGTGGGCATTTAGATGGATTAAGTAATGCTGAAAAAGACGAACTATACGCTCAAATTGGTTTAGGTGGATTAAAATATTATTTGCTTAAAGTAGATGCTAAAAAAGGAATGGTGTTTAATCCGGAAGAATCTATTGATTTGAATGGCAATACCGCTCCTTTCATACAATATGCTCATGCCAGAATACAATCGTTATTGAGAAAAGCAAATGAGTTAAATTATAGTACTTCTTACACTGATGCCGAACTAAATGAAGAAGAAATTACTTTAGTAAAATTATTAAAAGACTTTCCTACAATAATTAAAGAAGCCGGAGAAAATATTAGTCCGGCAACCTTAAGTAATTATATTTATGAGTTGGTAAAAACCTTTAATCATTTTTATCAAAACGTACCAATTTTACGTGAAGAAGATAAAAATAAACTAGCCATGAGGTTAGTATTATCTCAAAGTGTAGCAAAAGTTATCGCTTCAGGTATGAAGTTGCTTGGAATAGGTGTTCCTAACAAAATGTAAGTAAAACAAGTTTTTTAAGCCAACACGTTTTCTCTGTAAATAGTTTGAGTTCTATCCGGACCAACCGAAACAATAGTTATAGGCACATTTAATTCTTGCTCTAAATACTCAATATAAGCTGTTAATTCTTGTGGAACATCATTTATTGAGGCTAACTTAGTCAAGTCTTTTTTCCAGCCTTTTAATGCAGTATAAATAGGTTTTACTTCTTTAGAAACAATATCATAAGGCATGTAGTCTATTTTTTCTCCATCTATTTCGTAATGTGTACAAACTTTAACCGTGTCAAATTCACTTAAAACATCAGCTTTCATCATAATTAATTCGGTAACTCCATTAATCATAATCGCATATTTTAAAGCAGGTAGGTCAACCCAACCACATCTTCTTGGTCTTCCGGTTGTAGAACCAAATTCGTTACCCGCTTTTCTAATGCTTTCACCCACTTCATCATGAAGTTCTGTGGGGAAAGGACCACTACCTACCCTAGTACAATAAGCTTTAAAAATTCCCAATACTTTTCCTATTTTATTAGGAGCAATACCTAAGCCTGTACAAGTTCCTGCAGTAGTTGTGTTTGATGAGGTTACAAAAGGGTAAGACCCAAAATCTATATCTAACATAGTTCCTTGAGCACCTTCTGCTAATATAGATTTATTATCATTAATAGCATGATTTAAGAAATGCTCACTATCAATTACTGTTAGGTTTTTAATGGTTTCAATGCCATTAAAAAAATCATCTTCCAAAGCACTTAAATCGTAACCATAATCGTAAAATTTCAATAAATCTTTATGTTTAGCTACTAATTGGTCGTATTTTTCTTTAAAATCTACTTCAAAAATATCACCTACTCTTAATCCGTTTCTACCTGTTTTATCCATGTAAGTTGGACCAATTCCTTTTAATGTAGAACCTATTTTTCCTTTGCCTTTTGCTGCCTCAGAAGCCGCATCTAACAAACGGTGTGTAGGAAGAATTAAGTGTGCTTTTTTAGAAACGAATAATTGTTTGTTCATATCAACACCCATATTAATTAGGGCATCAATTTCTCTTTTTAAAATTACAGGATCTATTACAACGCCATTACCAACAATGTTGTTTACTCCTTTATGGAAAATTCCTGAAGGAATGGTATGCAAAACATGTTTAATTCCATCAAACTCTAAGGTATGACCAGCATTTGGACCACCTTGAAAACGAGCAATTACATCATATTTTGGTGTTAATACATCTACAATTTTACCCTTACCTTCGTCTCCCCATTGGAGTCCTAACAATACATCTACTTTCATGTGTTTATTTTTATTGCTTTTTATCTGTTACATGTAACTCTCTTTATAATCATTCTCCTGTGTGAGAAATTTTTACTCATGATCGTTTCATTTGTTTTATGTTGAATATTAATTTATTGGTTGTTTTATTTTAAGAATAGTTTCTTTTGCTTCTTTAATGTTCTCAGCAATGTTAAACACATTGTTCAGCTTAGTAATAACTAATAATTGGTTTATTTTTTTTGGAATATTTACTATAAACACTTCTCCGTTTCTATTTCTTGTTTGGGTAAGAATTGAAATAAAAACACCCAATCCTGAACTGTTCATATAGTCCATCTTAGCTAAATCTAAAATAATAAAATTTAAACCTTCGTTATAATAAAAATCTAATTCCGAAAGTAACTCTTCGGCTTGTTGTTTATTATTCAAACTACCCGAAAGCGAGATAAGAAGTAACTCTTGTTCTTTTTTTATTTCAAAGGAAAAGTTCATTTTTTTTCATTTTTAACTCCATAAAAATTAAGTGAATGATGTAAAATTTTTACATCAAACATTTCTTGAAGTGTGTTTTTAATAGTTTGAATTCTTGGGTCACAAAACTCTATTACTTCACCATTGCTTAAAATAATATGGTCGTGTTGTTTAGAGCCATGAGATTTTTCATATTGAGCAATATTATTGCCAAATTGATGCTTTCTGACTAGATTAGCAGCTAATAATAATTCTATGGTATTATAAAGCGTAGCTCTACTAACTCTGTATTTTTTGTTTTTCATGGAAAGATATAACTCTTCCACATCAAAATGATCATCGTTTGCGTAAATTTCTTGGAGTATGGCAAAACGCTCCGGAGTTTTTCTATGCTTGTGTTCCTCCAGGTAATTGGTGAAAATTTCTTTTACTTTTTGTTGAGTTTCTTCAGTTGAGCTCATAACAAATTATTAAGTAGTAAAATTAACCAATTTAACTTATTCTTAAAGCAAAATATTTTGAAAGATATTAAGAATTGATAAGTTTCGTTTAAAACTTCCTACTTTAGTGGTACAAATTAATAGAAACATGAACGGAACAATTCATCACATAGAAATCTATGTGTCAGATTTAGAAAAAACGAAGCTTTTTTGGGAGTGGTTGTTAACTTCAAAATTTTCTTACACAAAGTTTCAGGAATGGCAACATGGCATAAGTTTTAAATTTAAAGATACGTATATTGTTTTTGTTCAAACAGAAGATAATTATTTAGATGTTGTTTATCATAGAAAAAGAACAGGATTAAATCATTTGGCTTTTCATTGTGATTCAAAAGCATTTGTAGATAAGTTAACAGTAGAACTAAAAGAAAAAGATGTTACTATTCTGTATGCTGATAAACACCCTCATGCAGAAGGTTATTATGCTGTGTTTTTTGAAGATCCGGATAGAATTAAAGTTGAAGTTGTTTGTTCAGCGTAACTTACCTCAACTAACTAAATCTTTTTTAACCAATTTTTGGTTTAGACTATCTTTAAGTTGAGTAAACTTTTCTAAATATTCTTTTTTAACCGGGTCGGCTGGTGGTGTTTCTTCTTTTAAATGATTTACCTGACTACCATGTTTCCAAAATCTATAACATACATGAGGTCCTGTTGCTAAACCTGTACTACCAACATAACCAATAACATCACCTTGTTTAACTCTTTGTCCTGTTTTTGCATTTCTTTTACTCATATGTAAGTACTGAGTGGTATAAGTGCTGTTGTGCTTAATTTTTACATAATTGCCATTGTATTTTTTATAAGCTGATTCTACAATTACTCCATCTCCTGTTGCTAAAATTGGTGTTCCTGTTGGAGCGGCATAATCTGTTCCTAAGTGTGGTTTGTTAACTTTTTGTACAGGATGAAACCTTCTCATAGTAAAACCTGAAGTTAATCTGCCGTACTCTAACGGAGATTTTAAAAATGCTCTTTTCAAACTATTTCCTTCAGCATCAAAATAATTGGTGATGCCATCTTGTTCAAATCGGTAAGCGTAATAATCTCTTCCATAATGATTAAAATTGGCCGCCAACACTTTTCCTATTCCAATAAATTTATCATCTACATAACGTTCTTCATACACTACATTAAAATGATCCCCTTTTTGTATGCTGTAAAAATCTATTGTCCATGCGTAAACATTTGCCATCTCTATAGCTAAAATAGGACTTGCTTCTTGTTCTACTAATGTTTGGTATAAGGAAGAGTTGATAGTGCCTTCAATTTGTTTTATTTTAGTGGTAACTTCTTTTTGTCCTCTATAAATGGAAATAGAATCTCGCATATCAAAAACAACATATTCTGTTTCGTTGGGTTCGTAAATAAAACATTGAGCTTTACCTAAAGAATCTTTACTGCAAAGTATGGTGTATTTTTTACCGGAGGCAATCTTTCTTACATCAAAAATATCTCTTGACATTTTTGCCAACATATCAATATCGGTGTAAGGAATATGATATTTTAGAAGAATATTGGCTAAAAATTGGTTGGGTTGGATAACATCTTTATAAACAGCAAACGAATCTATTTCAAATCCATACTCAACAATCGGTTCTTTCTTTTCTTCTTCAATAATTTGTTCTACTATTTCTTCGTTAACATTGTTTTTATTTCCTTGATATTGAGTAAAAAACAAGCTGACAGCAGCTACAATTATAATAAGTATGGGTAAAAATTTCTTCATATTGCAAACAAAAATACCATTAAGATACGAATCTCAATGGTATTTGTTTGCCTGTTTTAAACAAATTAATGTTGAAGCCGAAAAAAATTGCCTCACCCGAAACTAGCTACTCTAGTTTCGACCTCTCCAAAAGGAGAGGTAAATAAGAAACCCCGAGGCAAAGCCTCGAGGAGTTCTTTTTAATTTATTTTTTTGCAATTGATAATGGGTGAGCTAATCCTTCAGCATTGGTTAATTCTGCTTTTACCGCTCCAATTAAAATTTTTGCTTCTATCATTAATGGAATTTTATTTCCGTCATTAGATACCCAAAAACTTACATCTTCTTCTTTATCAAATATTCTACCTTTTTGAGTTACAGGATGAAATTTAAGTGCGTTGTAGTAAGTTTTTCCAACTTTAACTTTGTCTTCTCCCATGTATCTAATTTTCAATGGCCAAACTTCTTCATCTACAAAAGTCCAAATGGTAAAAACCTCACCTTTTTTTGCTTTACTATAATCTAAGGTTCTGGCATAAAAGAAAGAAGAAAGCATATCTTGAATTCCTTCAGGAGTTTCATAAACTTCTCCCTTGTGGGTTTCTACCATTTTTTTAGTTTGTGAAAATTGGTATTTCTGTTTTTTCTTATACCCTCCCTCATTAATATCTCTTACAAACATCCAAGGAAAAACACCTTCAACATCAAGAAAAGTTTCATAACGGTCTCTTACCTTAAAAACCCAATCAAAAGCTCCTACCGTTTTACCTGTGCCAACAATATGGTAGATTTCTCTATTGGCAATTTTTTTATCTAATTTGTTCACTTCAATTTTGGCTGTTCCGGCATTTACAAATCCGTAGTGTAATCTAAACTCTAGTTTTTCGCCATCTTTAAAAGCTTTATGGTCAACTGTTCTTAGTTTACCGTTGCCATCGGTGTTTATGGTAGGAAGGTCGTTTTGTTGGTACGCTGAAAAAGACAATATCAACGTAGCAGCAACTATTCCTAATCCTATTTTTGTTGTTCTTAAATTTTTCATGATATAAAAGTTTTTAGTTCGGGAAGTTATATTACAAAACTTATGCCACTCCACTTTATTGTGTTTATTACGATACTATTATGTGAAAGGTTAATTGGGTTGATGAAAATAATTTAAGTTCAAAGTTAAGTGATTTGTGTTCTTAACAATGAATATAAAAATTGTAAAAGTTTTCATTCTGTTTTGTTTTTGTTACAAAATTTTTTCTACTTTTGAAGTAACAAAAAACCCTAGTGCTGTAACACTAGGGTGAAAAATAAAAGCTTTCGGACATGTCTAACTGAGTTTGCAATTCAGTACCTTTGCTCCGTTTTACTTTCGAAAAATAATTGCACAGCACACGCTGTGCTTTTTTATTTTATAAAATTACCTATAAACCATAGCAATATCAGCATCTTTTAGAGCATTATTTTATCAACAGTAAGATAAGTTTTAGTCTGTGGGGGTTTTAACTCGTTTTTGGATTTTTTATTAACAAGGTTAGCTTCCATAACAGATTTTTTAGTATGTCAGCCAATTATTAATCAATAACTTATAAACCTTAGTTTATTAAATTATGACACATTATAGATTTTAACCTAACTTCGCCACATGAATGAACTCAACCTTTTTTTAGAAAAACTTGCTGAAAGTTACACTAACAATTCTTTTGTAAAAATTACCTTAAGTAAACCGGCTTACAAAAGTGATGGATTATTGAATGTTTATATTCGCTTAGTAAGCATTAAAAATGAGCTTGTTTTTTCTTTTACCTACCATTACCAAACGAACGACCAAGTTAAAAACTATAACTTAGAAGAAACTAATGGTGAGTTAATGGAATTGCTCACTAACAAGTTTAAAATTGCTCGATTATTTACGCTTAAAGAAGATGTTGTGCTTCAGTTTTCTAAAAAAGGAAAAGGAAGTTTAAAAAATTTACCTCCTAGTTTTGAAAACAAACCGCCCGAAACACATGATGTGATTAAGAAAAAAAGAGCTGTATTAGGTAAATACTTAACTATTTTAGGTGTTTCTGATGAAAGCGGACAGGTATTTCCTAAAATGGCTGGCAAGTTCAAGCAAATTAATAAATACCTTGAGATAGTAGAAAACTTACTAAAAGACAACCAATTTAACGAACCTATTCGCATAGTTGATATGGGCTCCGGTAAAGGATATTTGACTTTTGCGTTGTATGATTTTATGAAAAATCAACTTAAACTTAATGTAGAGATTAAAGGCATAGAAATACGACAAGAATTGGTTGATTTTTGTAATGATGCAGCAGTAAAATGTGGTTTTGAGCAATTATCTTTTGAAAAGAGTACGATACAAGATTTAAAAGAAGATAAAATTGATATTTTAATTGCACTCCATGCTTGTGATACAGCTACTGATGATGCTATTTTTAAAGGCATTTCTGCTAAAGCTTCATTAATTATTTGTGCTCCATGTTGCCACAAACAACTCAGACAAGCTTCTAAAGGAAAGGAAATTGCCAATCCTTTGTTAAAACATGGCATTTTTAAAGAAAGACAATATGAAATGATTACCGATGCCATGCGAGCATTAATCATGGAAAAACAGCAGTACAACACTAAAATTTTTGAATTTATTTCTAACGAACATACCCGTAAAAACATCATGTTAGTCGCTTCAAAATCAAACAAAAAACCTATAGTTAAGAAGATTGATGAAGAAATTAATACCATTAAAAAAGAATTTAATATTGAACAACATTATTTAGAAAGTCTTTTAGATTAATGGTTTAATATACTACTATCTTAAGATTAACTCATCGTTAATTTTTTTGTAATTCTAAGCTACATTTCTTGTTTTGTGCTTAATTTCATAGATATTTGCTAAAAATTGAGGAAGCTTATTTCATAAAAATAATGAAAAAATATTTCGACAGAGAGTTAAGTTGGTTATCATTTAATTATAGAGTACTACAAGAAGCTATTAACCCTTACGAACCTTTAATGGAGCGATTAAAGTTTTTAGCCATTTATTCTGCTAATTTGGATGAGTTTTATAAGGTAAGGGTAGCCTCATTAAAGAATGTTCTAAAAATTGAGAAAAAGCAAGGGCTAGAACCAAATCCTTACATCAAAAAATTGCTTAAAAAAATAAAAAAAACTGTTTTTGAACAGCAAGCAGAGTTTAATCACATATTTAACACTAAAATTTTACCTCAATTAGAAGAAGAGAATATTTTTTTAATAAATCAAAAGCAGATAAATGAAGAACAGAAAGCTTTTTTGAAAAGCTTTTTCGATAACGATATTCTGCCGTTATTAAAAATTAAAGAAGTTAGTGAAACCACCTCTGTATTTGTTAAAAACAAAGGCTTGTATTTGGCAATTGATGTAATTAATAAAGCAACTATAGAACATAATTATTTTATTGTTAATGTGCCTATTAAAAAGACACAGCGTTTTATTAAATTGCCTAATAATGAAAATAAAGAAATTATTATTCAGCTTTCTGATGTAATGCGTTTGTTTTTACCTCAGCATTTTCCGGATTATAATTGGGTAAAGTGTTATGAAATTAACCTAACTCGTGATGCGGAGCTTTATTTAGAAGAAGAAATAGCCGAAACTATTCAAGAAAAAATATCAGCAAGTTTATATAAAAGAAAAGTGGGAGCACCGTCTAGGTTTTTATATGACGAACGTATGCCAAAAGAGCTTCAAAAAATACTCAGAAAAAATATTGGGTTACAAAAAGGAGATTCTATTCCCGGAGGAAGGTACCATAATTTTAATGATTTTTTTGCTTTTCCCATGCCTAACAAGCCTGATTTGTTTTATCCTGTTTTTGATGTGTTACAACACCCTGAATTAGAGAAAAGTGAATCTTATTTTAATGCGATTTCTAAGAAGGATTTTATTCTTCATTTTCCATATCAGAATTATTGTTACATCACCGATTTTCTGGAAGAAGCAGCTGAGGACGAAAATGTAGAAGAGATTAGCATTACACTTTATAGAGTAGCCAAACACTCTAAGGTTTGTCAAGCACTTATAAAAGCTGCCGAAAAGGGTAAAAAAGTAATGGTTTTTAGTGAAGTAAAAGCTCGGTTTGATGAAGAATTAAATTTACATTGGGCAGACAAAATGAAGGAAGCCGGAGTAGATGTTCATTATAGTTTTGAAGAACTAAAAGTACATTCAAAAATATTTTTAATTACCCGAAAAGAGGGAAACAAAAAGGCAAAATATGCTTATTTCGGAACGGGAAATTTTAATGAAGATACTTCTAGAATTTATTGTGACCATGCTCTGCTTACCAAAAATCCGCAGCTCACCAACGAATTAAGCAAGGTCTTTCACTTTTTGATAAACAGACAAAAAGAAACAATAAGATTTAAACATTTGTTAGTTGCTCCTTTTAACATGCGAGAGCAATTTAATAAGATGATTGACAATGAAATCAGTAATGCAAAAAAAGGTCTTAAAGCTCAAATGATTCTGAAAATGAACAGCTTGGAAGACCGACAAATGATAGATAAATTATATGAAGCTAGCAATGCGGGAGTAAAAATTAATATTATTGTTCGAGGTATTTGTTGTTTAATTCCGGGGGTTAAGGATATGAGTAAAAACATAACGGTAATTAGTATTATCGACCGTTATTTAGAGCATGGAAGAATTTATTGGTTTTATAATGGCGGCAACGAAAAACTATTTTTAGCCTCAGCTGATTGGATGAAACGTAATCTTACTTACCGAGTAGAAGTTGGTTTTCCTATTTATGACAAACGATTGGCTATGGAGATTAAAAAACTACTTTCACTTCAGCTAAAAGACTCTATAAAAGCTCGGAAACTAAACAAAACACAAAGTAATCCCTACAAAAAATCTACTGCTCAGAAAAGAATTAGAGCTCAATTTGATTATTATGAATACTTGAAAAATAAGGCTGAGAGTTAAGTTTATTGAAATGATTTATCCCAATCTTTCCAAACAGGTTCATAATTATTATCTGAAATAAGCGTTGCAATTTGTTTTGCACTTCGTTCATCTGAAATTTCAAATTGTTCTAACGATTCCGGTTCAACACTATATCCTCCTGGATTTGTTTTTGATTCGGCACTCATACTAGTAACCCCAAGTTTGATAATATTATTACGAAATATTTCTGATTCACGTGTTGAAACAGAAATTTCAACATCTTCATTAAAAAGACGGTAAGCACAGATTAATTGAACCAATTCTCTATCAGTAATGGTTTTTTCTGGAACTACAATTCCTTCTGCCGGACGAATTCGTGGAAACGAAAGGGAATACTTGGTTTGCCAATATGTTTTTTGTAAATAATCTAAATGTAAGGCACAAAAAAAGGAATCTGTTCGCCAATCTTCTAAACCCAATAAAACTCCTAAACCAATTTTATGAATTCCTGCATTTCCAATTCTTTCGGGGGTTTCCATTCGGTAATAAAAGTTTGATTTTTTCCCTTTAGGATGATACTCTTTGTATTTATCTTGATGATAAGTTTCTTGATAAACCAAAACGGCATAAACTCCCGATTGCTGTAATTCTTCGTATTCATTTTGATCTAAGGGCTGTACTTCTATCGAAATATTTGCAAAATGTGGTTTTATAATTTCAATGGCTTTTTTAAAATAATCTACATGAACAGTATGATTGGCCTCACCTGTTACAAGTAAAATATGATTAAACCCACTTTTTTTTATTTCCGTAATTTCTCTTAAAATTTCATCAGCAGATAATGTTTTACGTTTTATTTTGTTATCAAAACTAAATCCACAATACGTGCATATATTGTTACATTCATTGCTTAAATACATTGGGACAAAAAGTTGTATGGTTTTTCCGAAACGCTTTTGCGTAAGTTGATGACTCAACTGAGCCATTTGTTCCAGATAAGGAGCAGCTGCAGGAGAAATTAGTGCTTTAAAATCTTCCAATGTTCTTCGCTTAGCTGAAAGGGCTTTTTCCACATCTAGTGAAGTTTTATTGTAGATGGTAGCTTTTGCTTCTTCCCAATTTTGTGAATCATATATTTCTTTAAAACTCATATTTTGCTATCTAATTTTATCTTAATCTAAAAAAGAAATCAACGGGCTACTTGCTGAAGCATTGTTTTTTATACCTCCAAGTTTTGCTTCATATCCCATTCTTCCTGCTTTTACTGCTATTTTAAACGCTTTTGCCATTTCTGCCGGATTTCCCGCTACTGCTATGGCTGTGTTTACTAAAACAGCATCAGCACCAAGTTCCATTGCTTTTGCAGCATCTGAAGGAGCTCCAATTCCTGCATCAACGATTACAGGAACTTTACTTTGTTCTATGATAATTTCTAAAAAATCAATAGTTCTTAGTCCTTTATTAGTCCCTATCGGAGAACCAAGCGGCATAACTGCTGCTGTCCCTACTTCTTCTAATCGTTTACATAAAACAGGATCGGCATGAATATAAGGTAACACAATAAAGCCCAATTTCACCAACTCTTCAGTGGCTTTTAATGTTTCAATTGGGTCAGGCATTAAATATTTAGGGTCAGGATGAATTTCTAATTTTAACCAATTTGTTTCTAAGGCTTCGCGAGAAAGTTGAGCCGCAAATACTGCTTCTTTCGCATTACGGGCACCAGAAGTATTGGGTAATAAATTAATATGGGAGTGATTTAAGTGTGATAATAGAGTGTCTGTATCCGTTTCTAAATCTATTCGTTTTAGTGCAACAGTTACTAATTCTGAATCAGAAGCCAATACCGCTTCTTCCATCAGTTTTGTTGAACCAAATTTTCCTGTTCCTAAAAATAATCGGGATTGAAATTCTTTATTTGCTATAATTAATTTGTCCATCGAATAATAAATTAAAGTTTTGTATCCATTCTTTTTTTTGAGGATAATGTGTAATTGAACCTGAAACAGCAACACCATAAACACCTGTGTTCATAACGCCTTTCACATCATCCATTTGTATTCCTCCAATAGCATAAATTGGGATATAAATTTCTCTTTTTGTAAGTTCATGCATTATAGTTTCATAACCTTTTAAGCCTAAAATTGGACTTAAAATTTCTTTTGTTGTAGTAAAATGAAATGGCCCTAAACCAATATAATTGCATTTTTCATCTACTCTTTTTAAAACATCTTCTATACTATTTGCTGTTCCTCCTATAATTTTATCTTCTCCTAAAATAGTTTTTGCTTCTGCTACAGACATATCTTTTAGACCAAGGTGAACCCCATCTGCATCAACATTTTTAGCTACTTTAACGGAATCATTTATTATAAATGTAGCTTGATGTTTTGAGCAATTATTTTTTACCTGTTGAGCTACTTCAAGTAGTTCTTTTTCATCTATATTTTTAAAACGTAACTGTATCCATTTACAACCTGCATCAAGTACCTGTTGAATATTCTCTATTTGTTCTTCAGCTGTAGCTCCTTGTGATATGTATTGTAATTTACTAAACATGATGAACTCCTAATAAATATGGGTTACTCGCTAAAAATTGTTCTACATATTTTTTTGCATGATGACAAGCAGTTGTTAAATCATTTTCTTTGGCAAGGTTAGCTACAATTGCAGCAGATAATACACATCCTGAACCGTGTTTTGGGTAGATATTGTTTTTCTCTGTTGGAACTATTTTTTCTATTTTATCTTGCATAAATAAATAATCTACTCCCGGTTCTTCTTTATTGTGACCTCCTTTTAGTAATACATTACAATATTTCGATAATGTTTTTGCAGCTTCTATGGGATTTTTTATTCCCGTTAAAAACTTTATTTCATCGATATTTGGTGTAATTAGATATATTTTTTTTAGTATCTCAATTAATTGTTCATTGTTTATTGTTTTATGAAACTCAAATCCAGAACTCGCTTTTATTATTGGATCCCAAATAATTTGTGAAGTAGAAATGGAATTGACGACACCTTCTAATGTCTCCAAATCTTTTATTAATCCTATTTTAACACTATTCCATTGAAATCTTCTTTGAAGTGTTGAAACTTGGTTTAAAATTTCCGTTGTTTCAAGCCATTTTACATCATCAAATTCAATATCATTTTGAAAAGTGATGGCACTCAGTGCTCCCATTCCACAAACCTTATTTACTTCAAATGTTTTTATATCTGCAAGAATACCAGCCCCTCCGCTTGGGTCGAAGCCGGCAATACTTAATGCACCAATTCGCTCTTCAACCATTTTTCTTTTATTTGTTTAAATTTTTCAACAGGATTGTCACTTTTCCATATAGCTCCGAGCAAAGCAATTCCGGAAAAACCTACTGCTTTAATTGTATTTATTTTGTCTTCATCAACTCCTCCTAGTGCAATGATTTTATCTTTTTTGTTTTTCAATACATTGCTTATTTCTTTTAAATTTAACTGACTTTTATATCCTGCTTTAGAGATACTATCGAAAACAGGAGAAAGAAAAGCATAATCGTATTTTTCTTTACAATTTTCTAGTTCTTTTAATGAATGAAATTTAAAATACTCCTCATGAAGCATAATTCTGCTGTGATATTTAGCAGAAATTTGTTGTTTAAATTCTGCTATTTGGTCACTAGAAAAATCAGGTTTATAAATATGAAAACTTTCTAACCCTTGCTCAAATAATTGATGAATGATTGAATATTCGCCTTTTATTTGTGTTGGGTTAGAGATTACAATAATCATAATTATAAGTAAACTTTGTTTCCTTTTTCTTTAAACTCTTGTGATTTTTCTTCCATTCCTTTTTTCAATGCTTCTTCTTCTGATGTTTCTATACTTGCCGCATAATCTCTAACATCTTGTGTGATTTTCATCGAACAAAAATGTGGACCGCACATCGAACAAAAATGAGCCACTTTTGCACCGTCAGCAGGTAATGTTTCATCGTGAAATTCTCTTGCTGTATCTGGATCGAGAGAAAGGTTAAATTGATCTTCCCATCTGAACTCAAAACGTGCTTTACTTAGTGCATTATCTCTATATTGTGAACCAGGGTGTCCTTTGGCGAGGTCTGCAGCATGAGCAGCAATTTTATAGGTTATTACTCCGTCTTTCACATCTTTTTTATTTGGTAATCCTAAATGTTCTTTTGGAGTAACATAACAAAGCATTGCTGTTCCGTACCAACCAATCATTGCAGCTCCTATTGCTGAAGTAATATGGTCGTATCCTGGAGCAATATCGGTGGTTAATGGTCCTAAGGTATAAAATGGAGCTTCATTACAATACTCTAATTGCTTTTCCATGTTTTCCTTAATCATGTGCATTGGAACATGACCTGGTCCTTCATTCATTACCTGCACATCATGTTCCCATGCAATTTTATTTAATTCACCTTGTGTTTTTAATTCAGCAAATTGCGCTTCGTCATTTGCATCTGCAATACTTCCCGGACGTAATCCATCTCCTAATGAAAATGAAACGTCATATGCTTTCATGATTTCACAAATTTCTTCAAAATGGGTATAAAGAAAGTTTTCTTTGTGATGCGCTAAACACCATTTTGCCATAATGGAACCTCCTCTTGACACAATTCCTGTTACTCGTTTTGCCGTAAGCGGAACATAACGTAATAAAACTGCTGCATGAATTGTAAAGTAATCTACACCTTGTTCTGCTTGTTCAATAAGTGTATCTCGGAATATTTCCCAAGTTAAGTCTTCAGCTTTTCCATCTACTTTTTCAAGTGCCTGATAAATTGGGACTGTTCCAACAGGTACCGGACAATTACGAATAATCCATTCGCGTGTTTCGTGAATATTTTTTCCTGTAGATAAGTCCATCAAGGTATCTCCTCCCCAACGACAGCTCCAAACGGCTTTTTCTACTTCTTCTTCTATGCTTGAGGTTACCACACTATTACCAATGTTTGTATTGATTTTTACTAAAAAATTTCTACCAATAATCATTGGCTCACTTTCTGGATGATTAATATTAGCAGGAATAATTGCACGACCACTTGCTACTTCATCTCTAACAAATTCCGGAGTAATCAATCCTTTTGGTGTATTTGCTCCAAAACTGTTTCCTTTATGTTGTTTTGTTAGAGTTCCGTATTGTTCTTTTAGCTGTTGATTTAATCGCTCTATTTGCTGATTTTCACGAATAGCAATGTATTCCATTTCTGGAGTAATTATTCCTTTCTTTGCATAATGTAATTGAGTAACATTTTTTCCGGGTTTTGCTTTTAATGGTTTATTAAAATGTTTAAAACGTAAGTAATCAAGTGTTTTATCAGCCATTCGCTCTCCACAATATTCTGAACTAAATTCAGGGAGTTGTTCTACATCTCCTCTTTTCAAAATCCATTCTTCACGTAAGCGAGGTAATCCCTTTTTTAAATCAATAGTATAGTTAGGGTCGGTATATGGGCCACTTGTATCATAAACAGTTATTGGAAAATTTTCTTCTATTTTTCCGGTAGAAAGTTTGGTTGGAGAAAGTGTAATTTCTCTCATGGCTACTTTAATATTGTGCAATTTTCCTGGCACATATATTTTTCGTGAACCAGTTAAAGGTTCTTTTGAAATTACATTTTTTGTGGGAGCTTGTTCTTTCTTCATAATTTTAGTTTTAAGTTTTTTATCCGCCTTGAGTTGCTTTAATAATGAGTACTTCATCGTTTTGATTTAAGAAATGATTTTTCCAATTGTTTTTCTGAATAACATTTCTATTTACAGCAACAGCAATTCCTTTTTGATTTTCAAACATTACATCATCAAGCAATTGTTGAACAGTGGATTGTTCAGCCAAGATTTTAATTTGATTATTGAGTTTGATTTGCATTCCTAAATTTTTTAACAATATAGCTTTAGGAATATTCTCGACAAAGAGAGAAGTTTCTTTTTCCTACGGCAGCGTTATCTGCATCAGGTATTGAGGGTATAATCTCAGTCTGCCAATTGGTGGACACCCCTAAAGTTTCACAAATGTACTAAATAAAAAAATGAGAGTAAAGTAATTTTTTTAAGTAATCAAGATACTGGATATATTTTTCTTAATTCTTCAAAAACAGTTGCAACAGCAGGACATATTTCTGTGTTTTTTAGCGATAAATCTAAAATCTGATAAAATCTTTTTCGGTTAGTATGTGGATATTCTCTGCAAGCTGTTGGTCGGCTTTCGTAAACCATGCAATAATTTTCATAATCTAAAAATGGGCAAGGAGCAGTATTGAGCACATAATCACCTACTTCATCTAAATGTAAATATTGAGCTACAAAAGCTGAAGGCTTTATTTTTAGGTGTTTTGCCAATCTGTCAATGTCTCTATCATAAAAAATAGGACTAGTGGTTTTACAACAATTGGCACACTGCAGGCAGTCTATTTTATCAAAAGCAGCATCATGAGCTTCGTGTGTATTATCATCTAAGTTTTTTGGTTTGCTTTTTTTAAGCTTTTTAACCAATAGCTGATTGTCTTTTTTATGCTTTTCGGCTTCTTTAAGTTTTAATCTCAGACTACTATTCATGCTGCAAAAGTAGTGAAATTACTCTTTTACAAATTTTAATGTTTTTGTGGTAGCATCATTATTTAATTGCATAAAATAAATTCCTGATGAGAAATTACTTATATCTAAAACTTTTTGTAAGCTGGCATTAGTTGTTAAAATAATTTTACCGGTTACATCTGTAATAGATATATTCGTATTTCCATTAGGTAACCCTTTAATGTTAAGTTGGTTATTAGCGGGGTTTGGATAAAGTAAAACATCAATAAAGCTGTTTAATTCATCCATACCTATTATGGTAGAGTTCATACAAATTTCTAACCCCCAACTATTTAAACTTCCTCCGTCCCAATTGAAAACATCTTCAATAGTAAGTGTCCATGTTCCTTGTGGGTTTTCTCCATTAAAAGCAGCTAAAACATCTTGAGGTTGGTAAGTTCCACCTCCAACTGGAGGACAAGGTAATGCTCCCGGTGTTGCGGCATCATCAAAATTCACATCAAAATCATTTTCGCTATCACAAATTTCTTCCCATAATGTTACAATTGTTCCTTGTGGACTTTCTAACGTAACAATTAAATCGGCTATCCATGTATGTGTTCCTATTAAATCAATAACATTTACATCATTTATTGTTCCTGAGTTAGTAACATTTAATGTTGATGTTACAATTGCAGTAGTACTAGGAATTGTTACAGGCACATTTGTACTCATAGCTGTAATACAATTACTTGTTGTAAAGGAGTTACTGGAAGAAAAACTTCCTGAACCACATTGGTTGTTTGGTCTTACCCTCCAATAGTATTCCGTATCAGCAGTAAGTGTTGATGAAGTATAAGTTGCAGTGGTTAGTCCTGTAGCATTATCAACTATGTTAGTAAAAGCAGCGTCTGTGGCGATATCAATATCATAAGTTGCAGCATTAGGATTTGCTTGCCAAGTAAATGTATAAGGTCCGGAAACATTAACAGCTCCATTTGTCGGACTTAGTAAATTAATAGGTGTAAAATTGTTGGAATAAACATTTAAATTAATATTCGTTGATTGAGTTGCTGAGGTTGCTGTTCCTGTTATTGTGATGTTATGTGAGCCAACCATTGCGGCTGTTATTCCTGAAACTTGAACAGTTACATTTGTGCCATTTGCCTGAGCTGTTGAAGGAGTAAAACTTACTGTTGTTCCCGCAGGATTTCCTGAAGCAGAAAAAGTAGTAACATCATTAAACCCTAAAAAAGTATTGTATGTAAAAATATAGGTTGATGTTCCTGGAGCACAAATATCATTACTAGTAGCACCAGGTGCAAAATTCATTACAAATTCAGATGCTTGAACAGTAAAATTAGTTGAATTTAATGCATAAAATATATTTCCGGCACCTCTTACCATTACTCTGGCGTTTGTAGTTGCACTACCTGTTGGAACGGTAACATTAGCTGAACCATTATTAGGAACTCCTGTTGCTAAAGTAATAGGGTATGTATATCCACCATCTTGAGATAAGAATATATCTACATTTGGTGTGTTTACAGCTCCTGTATTTGTTCCGGCAACATTCCATGTAACAGTTTCTGAGCTACCTTCATTCCAAGTTACAGCTGTATTTTGTGAAGTAACTGTAAATGGGCCTGAATTGCCATCAACAGTAACTATCATTTGGTCTATTTTGTTTTGTCCACCTCCTGAAAGATTATCTCTTACAGTTAATGAAAAATTCATGGTTCTTCCTACATTGGAAACGGTCTCCCATTGAGTGGTTAAATTTCCAGCTATTACACTTGAAAGTTGTGGCATGTATCTGTTTGGAGAAGTGGTGGGTGCTATAGAGCGAAAAGCCGGACTTCCGGTACTTGTGGCACTTACACTTGTTTGAGAATTAAAACCGGCATCCCCTTGTTCCCAACAAAATGATAATGAATCTACATCAGGATCAGAACCATTTCCTTCTAAAATAAAAGCAGTTCCTTTTGGAATAGTGTAATTAGGTCCCGCATTGGCTGTAGGAGCTGTGTTTACCATTACTGTAGAAGTGTAACAACTTTTTGAGGCTACATTGGTAGTAACTTGTTGTATATTGAAAAAATGAAAATAATCATCGCTATGAGGCTGAACATCTGAAGCTCCGGTAATTCCCGCATATCCCATAATAGAAGAACCACTTCCTGGTTCCATTTGTGCTCCTGTTCCCTCACTTCCTCCATGAGTCCAAGTATGATTAGCTCCAAACTGATGTCCAAGTTCATGTGCTACATAATCCACATCAAAATTATCTCCTTGAGGAACAGAATGAGAACTATAACCACTTCCTTTTTGATTGTTTACACAAACACAACCTATACAACCGGCATTTCCATTGTTAGAACCTTGATGTAATAAATGTCCTACGTGATAATTTGCTTCTTGAATTACACTGCTTAATGTAGATTGTAATTGGCTGTTTAAACTATTGGTATAAGGATCTGTTGAAGGATTGGTAAATACCACATCATCATTATTGGCAACCAACTGCATGGTAATACCAAAATCTGTTTCGTAAACACCATTAACTCTTGTCATAGTAGCATTGATAGCTGCCATTGCCAAAACTTTTGTTCCCCCATGCCAAACGGTATATTCTCCTGAAGCGGAAACAGCAGTTAAAAAAGTTCTTAATGTTTGGTCGTTTGCATCCTTATTGTTGGATTGCTTAATTTTTTTTATGTCTAGAGCAATGTCGTCTGTTAAACATTCAAAAGTATGTTGAGTTACTTCGTCTGTTTTTCTTGAATACACAGCATAAGAGGTTAAATCGGTAGAATATGGTTCAATAAAAACACTTTTTCTATCTAATCTGAAAAGCATACTGCTTAAGCCTTTTTGTGGAGAAAAACTAAACCTAATGGTGGAAGCGGTAGAAGTGCTTTTTCCAAAAAAAGATTTAATTTTCGGATATTTTGCAGCTAAATCTGGATGAAAGATAGAAGCTTCAAATACTTCAAAGTTTTCTATTGTTCCATTTCCTGTAGGAAAACCTAAAACAACGGTTGATGTGTTTTGAGAAAATCTTTTCGGAGCTTGGTTTAATAAATTTTGTAAGGTAGCAACATCCAACTGATACACATCGAAATTTATTGGGAGGGTAGTTGTGTTTATTTTATTATTTACGGCTACTTTGGTTGTTTTGGTCCATAAGTTAGCATGTTGTTGAGCATTAATTGAAACTACTGTTCCTAATAAAAGTAGAGAGAAAAAAGTAGTTTTAAAAAAGTTTGTTTTTCGCATAAAGCAGCAGATTAAAATTAATTAAGCTATAAAGTTAACCTAAAAGAGAGCAAAAAACAATATTATTTGATAGGTAGTATTGAAATCCTAATTTTTTAATTAGAAAAGAAGGTGTAAGAATCAAAAAACCCAACAAACTGTTTTTCAATTTATTGGGTTTTAAAAGTTGTCCGACTAGGGCTCGAACCTAGACTCTTCTGGACCAAAACCAGACGTGTTGCCAGTTACACCATAGACCACTGCCGTTAGCCTATATAAGTTAATCCTTTGTGG
>OJGU01000151.1_pt1 | contig 46568 bp, 47 predicted proteins | sample 1594741 | NCBI WGS metagenome assembly OJGU01 (sample SAMN05416841, study PRJEB24817) | seawater metagenome | isolation source: Sea water | place: Canada:Atlantic | collected 2013-07 | reverse complement strand
CTACACTAGATCGCTCGTCGGCAGCGTCAGATGTGTATAAGAGACAGTAACATGACTAAGCTAAAAACCTTATTACTCCAACAACTTTTTAAGCCTACACTAATTAGTTTTATTATCAATCCTTTTTTTTGGGGGAGAGCAGCTATTTATTTAAGTGTTAAAAAATATGCTAAAGCAGCCAAAGGTAAAACCTTAGATGTAGGTAGCGGTAGTAAACCTTATAAAGATTTGTTTTCCAATGTTACTCAATATATCGGAATGGATATAGAAGTTTCGGGTCATGAGCATTCTACTTCTGATATTGATGTTTTTTATGATGGAGAAACTTTTCCTTTTAAAGACAGTACTATTGATTCATTGGTCTTTTTTGAAGTGTTTGAACATGTATTTAACCCGGAAAGATTTTTATCTGAAATTAAAAGAGTGGTAAAACCCGGAGGTACTATGGTAGTTACTATTCCGTTTATTTGGGGGGAACACGAACAACCTTACGATTATGCCCGGTATTCTTCTTTTGGATTAAAACATCTTTTTGATAAATACGATTTTGAAATAATAGAACATAAAAAGTACTTAGCCGACTTTAGACTTCAATTCTTACTTATCAACAACTATTTATATGGATTTTTCAAAAAAATATTACCTGGTATTTCAGCTTGGATATTCATTATTCCTTTTTCATTTATCAATAATTTATTGGGGTTGATTTTCTATATTTTACCAAAAAATGAAGAAATGTATTTCGGTAATATTTATGTTTTGAAAAATAACAAGAAATAATACTTTACAAATGATTAAATCTTTATTACCACCATTCTTATACCGATATTTAACCACGTTTATTTATGGTTGGTCAGGTAACTATTCTAGTTGGGAAGCTGCCGAGAAAAAATGTACGGGGTATGATAGCGATGTTATTTTTAATAAAGTAAAAGCAGCATTATTAAAAGTTAAAAATGGAGAAGCGGTTGCTGAGCGAGATTCTGTGTTGTTTGATAAAATTCCGTACTCTTTTCCTTTGCTATCGAGCTTAAGTTTGGTGGCTTTAGCAGAAAAAAGACTAAATGTACTTGATTTTGGAGGTTCATTAGGTAGTAGTTATTATCACAATAAAATTATTAGTGAACATGTAACAGATTTTCAATGGAACATTATTGAGCAAAAACATTTTGTTGAAGAAGGCAAAAAAACATTTGCCAACCAAGAATTAAACTTTTATTATACTATTGACGAGTGTTTGCAAGAGCAACAAGCTAATGTAGTAGTATTAGGTTCAGTAATACAATACATAAAAGAACCGTATGATTTATTGAAAGAAATTTTATCATACAAAATTCCTTATCTAATAATTGATAGAACACCTGTTTTTAAAACCAATAAGGATAGAATTACCATACAAAAAGTTCCTAAAAAAATATATGAAGCAAAATATCCTTGTTGGATACTTAATGAAACAAAACTCATTAATTACATTTGCAGCTTGGGTTATGAAGTAATTTATGACGCAGAATACAACGAAAATATTTACCTGAGTAACGCTTATTATAAAGGCTACTTTTTTAAAATGAAATAATAAACTTATGGCACATTTACTCAATTTACAAACCTTTACCGATAAAAGAGGAAACCTAACAGTAATAGAAAAAGTAATTCCTTTTGATATAAAAAGGATATTTTATATCTATGGAGTAGATGATTCTATAAGAGGCGGACACCGACATGTAAAAACCATACAAGCAGCAATTTGCTTAAAAGGAAGCTGTGTCATTAGTAATGATGATAATGAAAAACAAGAAGAATTTGTATTGGATTCACCGGATAAATGTTTAATACTAGAGCCAAAAGATTGGCATCAAATGCATAGTTTTACAGAAGATGCCATTTTAATGGTACTGGCATCAGAGTTTTATACTCCAGAAGATTATATTTATGAAAGATATGAGCATTGATTACGAAAACCTTCAAAAATTAAACGCACCATTTTTTGAGAAATATACCAAGCAGTTTCAAGAGGTATTAAACTCAGGGTGGTATATTTTAGGAAAACACGTTCAGCAATTTGAACAAGAATTTGCAGCATACAATAATGCCAAACACACTATTGGCGTAGCGTCAGGCTTAGATGCTATTACCTTGTCGTTAGCAGCATTTAATTTTGAAAAAGGAAGTGAAGTAATTGTTCCATCTAATACTTATATAGCCACTATTTTAAGTGTATTGCAAAACAACCTTACGCCTGTTTTAGTTGAGCCGGATATGGCTACTTACAATATTGATCCAAAAAAGATTGAGGCAGCCATTACTTCAAAAACAAAAGCGATACTAGTAGTGCATTTATATGGTAAACCGTGTGAAATGCAGCCCATTTTAGAATTGTGTAAAAAATACAATTTAAAATTAATTGAAGATTGTGCACAGGCACATGGAGCAACTTATAAAGGACAAAAAGCAGGAACGTTTGGTGATTTTGGAGCATTTAGTTTTTATCCTACTAAAAATTTAGGAGCGTTAGGAGATGCAGGAGCTGTAGTATGTAATGATAATGAGTTGGATAGAAAAATTAGAAGGTTAAGAAACTACGGTTCGGATATAAAATATTACAACGAGGTAGTTGGTTATAATTCAAGATTAGATGAAATGCAAGCCGCTTTTTTATCAGTAAAACTAAAAAGTTTAGATAAAATTAATGAGCATAAAAGAAAATTGGCTGCAATTTATTTAGAAAATTTAAAAGAAGATTTTATAAAGCCTCAAGCTCATCCTGATTATTTTGATGTTTATCATATTTTTAATATCAGACACGAAAAAAGAGATGAACTTAAAAACTATTTGTTAGAGCATAACATTAAAACCGAAATTCATTATCCGGTATCTCCGAGTAGGCAAAATGCATTGAAAGGGTTGTTAAATAATTATGATTTTCCAATCAGCGAAAAAATTCACCAAACCACACTTAGTTTGCCTATTTCTTATTATCATACAATAGATAATGTAAATAGAGTAGTGGAAGTAATGAATAAATTTTAAGCAGTATGTATCATTTTTGCACTTTATTCGATTCTTTTTATTTAACGCGTGGTGTGGCTATGTACCAATCCCTTGAGAAAACAGGAATCGATTTTCATTTATACATTTTTGCTTTTGATGATGCTAGTTTTAAAATTCTTAACCAACTTAATTTTAAACATGCTACCATCATTTCATTAAAAGAATTTGAAAATGAAAAGTTACTTGAAGTAAAACCGGGTAGAACCAAAGCAGAGTATTGTTGGACATGCACTTCGTCAACTATTTTATATGTCATTGAAAATTTTAATGTTCCTAGTTGTACCTACTTAGATGCAGATTTGTTTTTCTACAGTTCACCGAGTGTTTTAATTGAAGAAATGGGCGATAAGTCGGTTTTAATAACGGAACATAGGTTTACTCCAAAATATGATAGGTCTGAAATAGCAGGGATTTATTGTGTGCAATTTGTTACTTTTAAAAATAATGCGGAAGGATTAAAAGTGCTAAATTGGTGGGTTAATGCTTGTTTAGAGTGGTGCTATAGTAGGTATGAAGATGGGAAGTTTGGTGATCAAAAATATTTAGATGATTGGACTACTAGATTTGAAGGAGTTCATGTCTTAGAACATTTAGGAGGAGGTTTAGCACCTTGGAATATTCAACAGTACAGCTATTTAAAAAGAGATCAGAATAACATAATGATGATGGAAATTAAATCTGAGAAAAAATTTCAGGCTATTTTCTATCATTTCCATTACGTTAGGTTTTATAGCAATGATTTTGTAGATTTTGGATGGTTTAAATTAGAGAAAAACATTATTACAAATTATTATATTCCCTATATTAAAAGCTTAAAAGAATCACTGAAATTAGTTAGAGAAATTTCGCCCGATTTTCAAGAAGGTCTGCGTCCTTTTTCGTTAAAAGACAAAGACACTTTAAAAAATAAAGTTAAAATCACTTACAAGTATATTAGTAAATATAACCTTCATAAAATTGAAAAATTATTAAGTAAGAGGGGGTAAATGGTTGAGCTATTAAAAAAATATAAACTAACTATTTTTATTCTAGGGGCAGTATTGTCAATTATAATAGGAGGAAAGGATACTAATTTTCTTGGGTTAATTGATTTATCGGGCAAACAAATTTTAGAATCTATAGAAAGAGGAAAGCTTTTACCTCATGAAGTGGAACTAACAGAAAAACAATATCAAGAAGTTTTAAAGCTTATTAACAAGAAACCGGAAAAATATACTTCCAAGCAAAAAGCACTTGTTTCGGAACTTTCAGGAGAAGAAATTTTGGAAAAACAAAAAAAAGAAAATATTAACCCTCACACTATATGGCTTAACTTTAACCAACATAACCAAATAAAAAAACTGATAGACAATGAGCCTGAAAAATATACTGAAGATCAAAAAATATTGATTAAAGAACCATCCGTTGAAACAATATTGTTAGAGGTTGGTTTAGGTAAAAGGCCGCCATCCTCCGTTCATTTAAATGAAGAACAAAAAAAAGAGATTAAAAAAATCATAGAAACTAACCCAAACAATTATAATGATTTGCAAAAAGAATTAATATCTAATTCAAATAAGTGAAAGAAAGTATATGGAATTAAAAATAAGCATAATAACCGTTTGTTATAATAGTGAAAAGCACATTAAAACAGCTATTGAGTCGGTTGTAAATCAAACATACCCAAACATTGAATACATTGTTGTTGACGGAGCATCTAAGGATAAGACTATTGAAATAATTAAGTCTTATGGGGATAAAATAACCAAATTTGTTTCAGAACCTGATAAAGGAATTTACGATGCCATGAATAAAGGTTTTAAGATGGCAACAGGCGATTATTTAGCCGTAATTAATTCCGATGATTTTTATATTAATAATAACGCAATTGAATTGGTAGTAAACGAGTTAAAGGAGAAAAAAACGGATAGTTTATTTGCAGATTTAATTTATGTTGAAGAAAATAATACCAATAAACAAGTAAGGTACTGGAAATCGAAACCCTATCAACAAGGAGCTTTTAGAAAAGGCTGGCACCCGGCTCACCCCACCTTTTTTGTAAAAAATGAAGTATATCAAAAATATGGTTATTTTGATTTATCGTTCAAATTGGCTGCAGATTTTGAGCTCATGTTAAGGTTTTTAGAGAAATATAAAATAACCTCTTGTTATTTGCCACAGCCAATAATAAAAATGAGATTAGGAGGGGCCACCAATAAAAATTTTAAAAATATATTTAATCAAAACATAGAGTGCTATAAAGCTTTTAAAACTAATGGGTTAAAAGTGTCATTTTTATATCCTTTATTCAGATTATTACCGAAACTAACTCAATATTTTAAAGGTTAATGAAAGACTTAAAAAATATTTTAATTGTTGGAGGCAGTAGTTATATTGCAAAATCTTTTATTAATTCTAATAAAAACCATTATCACATTAAATCTATTGTAAGGTCGAAAGAGGGGTATGAAAACGAACTTGTATTTAAAGATTTTTTTGATATTCCCGATGAGGTTTTTAAAGAGGTTGATGTGGTTATCAATTTTGCAGCAATTGTTCATCAGCATAAAAAAATAGATGAAAAAATCTATGATAACATAAACTATAACTTAGTAAAAGAATTAGCCAATAAATCTAAAAAGAACGGTGTACAGCTTTTCATTCAATTAAGTACAATAGCAGTTTATGGTGATGTAAAACATATAACAACAGAGACATTACCTGTACCCAACACACCTTATGGTAGTTCAAAACTAAAAGCAGATAATTATTTAATGAGCTTAACTTCAGATTTGTTTAACGTTATAATAGTTAGGCCACCAATGGTTTATGGAGAGAAAGCTCCCGGAAATATGATGAGATTAGTTAACTTGATTAAAAAAGGGTTTCCGCTTCCTTTTAAAGGCATTAGTAATAAGAGAGATTTTATTCATGTTGAAAATTTAATAGGGTTCATAACAGCATCAATAAAACATAATAAGACAGGCATCTTTTTAGTAAGTGATGACAGTCCTGTTTCAATATCAGAGCTTGTAGCTATTATTAGCCAAAAACTACATGGTAAAGATAAAATGTTTAAATTGCCAAATTGGTGTTATAAATTTATTGGTATTTTATTTCCGGGAGTATATAATAAATTATTTGGGAGTTTAACTATCGATATTTCACAAACAATCCATCAATTAAGCTACCAACCTAAGCCGTTAATTGAAGTTGGAATAGACCAAATGCTAAAAGAGATAAAAAAATAATGTTATATTTAATTACATATTTTTTGGTATTTATTTTAACCTACATTGTAAAGGTTATTGCACAAAATAAGATGATCATTGATGTGCCTAACGAAAGAAGTTCGCACTCAGTTCCAACACCAAGAGGAGGTGGTTTAGCAATTATAAGTGTATGGTTTTTAGTGTTAAGCTATTTGTTTTTTTATGAAAACCTTAATAAAGAACTTTATTTAACCTTACTATCCGGAATTTTAATAGCTGTAATTAGTCTAGTAGATGATATATTTACAATAAAGTCATCACCTAGGTTATTGATTCAAATAATTACGGCAATCATTGTAATTTACCTTACGGATGGTATAAAGTTTATTGATTTAGGTTTTTACACAGTAGAAAATCCCTACTTCTTAAAACTAATTTCATTCATTGGTATTATTTGGTTCGTTAACCTGTTTAATTTTATTGATGGAATAGACGGTTACGTTTCGTTGGGGACAATTTTAATAGCATTAGGATTGTATTATTTTAGTAACGAGAACCTCATATTATTATTTGCTATAGCCGTATTTGGGTTTTTACCTTGGAATTGGCAAAAAGCTAAAATCTTTATGGGAGATATAGGCAGTACAGTTTTAGGCTTTACTATCGTTGTATTTTTAATTTATTTAAATAACAAGTCTGAACTTAATATTTTGTATGGACTGATACTCACATCTGTTTTTTGGTTTGATACCACCTTTACTATTATTAAAAGATTAATAAACAGAGAGAATATTGGCAAACCACATAAAAAACACGCTTACCAAAGGTTTGTTAGGTATGGTTTTTCTCATCAAAGAGTAACAATGCTGGCAGCCATTATTAAAGGGTTGTTGTTTCTGTTGGTTTTAGGGATGAATTTTTTTAATTTACATGAATATGTGTTAGTGTTATTTTTACTGGTAATAGTAGTTCACATAGGTATCTATTCTATAGCTGATAAATTAGTGTCTTTCAATGAGTAGGAAAATAATACATAATCAATTGCATTACATTTTAGCAGTACTAATTGCTTTTTCCTTACCATTAGCAACATTAACGCCTATATTAATAGTTCTTTTTGCATTGAATTGGATAGTGGAGGGGGATTTTTTAGAAAAGCTAAATAACATAAAACAAAATAAGGTAGTATTTGTTTTTATATCGTTATACATCGTTCACTTATTCGGTTTGATTTATACCGATAATTTAAAATCAGGTTGGTTTGATATGGAAGTAAAACTATCATTGTTAGTATTTCCACTTATTATAGGTTCAAAACCTTTAACAGAAAAGCAAGTAAGGGGAATCATTAAGTCTTTGATTATTTCAATTATTTATGTCGGCTTATATTTAATTTCCAGAGCCATTATATTTTATTTTTTCAATCATGAAAATGTATTTCACTATCAGTTATTTTCTCCTTTTATTCATCCAAGTTACTTGTCTATGTATATTAACATGGCTGTAGCATGGGTATTGTATCAGAATTACAATGGTAAAAAAGTATTTACAAATGCTTTTATAGTAGATAAATTATTGGTACTGTATTTATTTGCCATCACATTTCTTTTAGCTTCAAAAAGCGGTATTTTCCTATTTATAATAATTGTTTTTGTTTATTTATGCTTGGAGTTTTATAAGAATAGAAAAATGATTCATTTTGCTGTTGGTAGTTTAATAATATTGCTCAGTTTTATAGCACTAAGTTATTTTTCACCTAAAAATTTTGACAGGATAATTCATTTAATCGAAACAATTAACTCCAACGATATCGAAAATAACTCCAATGAAAGTTCATCTTTAAGACTACACCTGTGGAGTACATCAAATGAAGTGATTAAAGATAGTTTTTTACTTGGTTATGGAACCGGTGATGGCAAAGACGTTTTAAACAAAGCTCTTGAAGAAAAAGAAATTACCAACGCTTTTAAAAATAAATTGAATGCCCATAATGCTTTTTATGAGATCTTCTTAAAATTAGGAGTGGTTGGTTTTGTAGTTTTACTATTAAATATAATTTTTCCATCTTTTATAGCATTTAAACAAAACAATGTTCTTTATTTGTTTTTAGTGATAATTTTAGTGTTTAATTTTAGTTTTGAATCAATGTTAGAAACTAAAGCAGGTGTCATTTTTTATGCTTTTTTTAATTCATTAATATTTTTTAAAGTTACAGTAAATGAAAATAATAACCATAGTAGGAGCTAGACCTCAATTTGTAAAAGCGGCTGCATTGAGCAGAGAGTTTGAAAAACATCCCGGTATTGAAGAAATAATTGTTCATACAGGTCAGCACTTTGATGACAATATGAGCGAGGTGTTTTTTAGAGAAATGGAAATACCTAAACCAAAATACAACCTCAATATTAATAGTGTTGGGCATGGAGCTATGACAGGTAGAATGTTAGAAGCAATAGAGCAAATTTTATTGGACGAAAAACCTGATTTGTTGTTAGTTTACGGAGATACAAACTCAACTATTGCCGGAGCATTAGCTGCAAAAAAACTACACATAAAGGTGGCTCATGTGGAAGCAGGACTTAGAAGCTTTAACATGGAAATGCCCGAAGAAGTTAACAGAATTTTAACCGATAGAATTTCTGATTATTTGTTTTGTCCGACACAGACAGCAGTAGATAATCTGTTGAAAGAAGGGTATGAAAATATTGATACAAAAATCATTAAAAGCGGTGATGTAATGCAAGATGCAGCTGAATATTACTCACTGTCATCTGCTGAAAAAGCTACCGTTGCCAATAAAATAACGCACGATAAATTTATTCTATGTACGCTCCATAGAGCTGAAAATACCGATAATAAAGAGAATTTAACAGGAATTATCAATGCCTTAAACACCATTAATAAAACAATTCCTGTGGTATTACCACTTCACCCGAGAACCAAAGGAAAGATTGCAGATTTAGGGTTGAAAATGGAGTTTAATACCATAGAACCTGTTGGGTATTTTGATATGATAGAATTACTGAAAAAATGTACCTTAGTAATGACAGATAGTGGCGGATTGCAAAAAGAAGCTTTCTTTTTTAAGAAAAACTGCGTTACCATGCGTGAACAAACAGAGTGGGTAGAGTTGATTAAAAATAAGGTGAACGTGTTGGTTGGAAGTGATACTCAAAAAATAATACAAGGAGTAGAGCAAATGATGCAAAATCAAGCAGACTTTACCATTGATCTATATGGAAGTGGAAAAGCTTGTGAAAATATTGTTTTACAACTCATCAAAAATATTGACAAATAGGCTAATTTATTTGTACTTTTGATTTAGTTAAAATCAATTAAGCTTTGAAATTTATTCAATTTCTTTTTAAGTACAATACCCCAAGATGGTTTATTTTATTAATAGACCTAACTATTTGCTTACTTTCAGTATTTATTGCGTTTCTGGTTAGGTTTAATTTTTCTGTGCCCTCACCTTCAGAAATGACCACAGAAGCCATTTACAATGTATTTTACATAATTTTAGGTGTCAGGTTACTTAGTTTTCTTATTGCAGGAACTTACAAGGGGATAGTAAAACATACTAGTTCCAAAGATTCTCAAAGAATATTTAAAACACTTACTATTGGTAGTTTATCCTTTGTGGTAATTAATCTAATTTTCTACTACGGTATTAACAAAACCTTTCCACTGCCGTTTTCCATTATCATTATAGATTACATGACTACTTTGTTCTTAATGATTACTTTAAGAGTTTTCTTTAAGTCGCTTTACACTGAAATTATGAATCCTTACCGAGAAAAAAGTAACGTGATTATTTTTGGGGCAGGAGAATCGGGTATTATTACCAAAAGAACCCTAGATAGAGATGCCGGGTTGAAATATAAAGTATTGGCATTTGTGGATGAAGATGCCAAAAAAGAAGGTAAACTGCTAGAAGGTGTTAAAATTATCGGGATTAGTAAGTTGGAAGATATGCTGAGCAAAAACGATGTTGCTCACGTTATCATTTCCATACAAAATTTAAGTGCAGCCAAAAAGAAAAAACTCATTGATATTTGCTTAAAGTATGACACTAAAATACTGAATGTTCCACCTGTATCTAACTGGATTAATGGACAATTGAGTTTTAAGCAGATTAAAAAAATTCAGATTGAAGAGCTATTAGAAAGAGATCCAATAAAATTGAGTGAAGATAATATCAAGCAACAATTATCCAACAAAGTCATATTGGTTACCGGAGCAGCAGGAAGTATCGGTAGCGAAATGGTAAGACAAATTCTTCATTTTAATCCCAAAAAAATTATTTTGCTCGACCAAGCAGAGTCGCCACTATACGATATGGAGCTAGAATTAGGTGATGATCCTAACCATGTTCCTTACGAAATAGTAATTGGAGACATTAGAAACAAAGAAAGAATGGAAAACCTTTTTAAGACGTTCCAGCCCAACTATGTTTTTCATGCTGCGGCTTACAAACATGTTCCCATGATGGAAAATAACCCTTCGGAATCTATTTTTACCAATGTGTTGGGGACAAAAGTAATTGCAGATTTAGCCGTACAGTATAATATAGAGCGATTTGTAATGGTTTCTACAGACAAAGCAGTAAATCCAACCAATGTAATGGGAGCGAGCAAGAGAATTGCGGAAATATACATCCAATCGTTGAGTACTACTGCAAATACTAAATTTATCACCACTCGTTTTGGAAATGTATTAGGCTCCAACGGTTCAGTAATTCCAAGGTTCAGAAAGCAGATTGAAAGCGGTGGACCAATCACCATTACACATCCGGATATTACTCGCTTTTTTATGACTATCCCAGAAGCTTGTCAGTTAGTGTTAGAAGCAGGAACATCAGGAGAAGGAGGGGAGATTTATATTTTTGATATGGGTGAATCGGTTAAAATACTCGATTTAGCTAAAAAAATGATAAAACTATCAGGGTTAACCTTAGATAAAGACATTAAGATTACCTACACAGGACTTCGTCCGGGGGAGAAACTGTATGAAGAATTACTGGCAAATGAAGAAAACACCATTGCTACCCATCACAATCAAATCATGATAGCGAAGGTTAAAAAATATGATTTCCAGGAAGTGGATGCTAAAATTAACCAACTGATAAGCAGTTTTAATGCTCAAAACAACTTTCAAATTGTAGCCCAAATGAAAGCATTAGTACCTGAGTTTAAAAGTAAAAACTCTGTTTACGAGGAGTTGGATAAGTAAAGCCTGTTTTTGTTAATGGTATTCTCCTGCTTTTTTTCTCGTCATTACGAAGCCTAGCGTAGTAATGTGTGTTGGAGCTGAAGCAATCTTTTTAATTTTTAAATTCTGTATTACAGTCTTTGCATTTAAATACAGTTTTATGATATATGGGGAAGATCATAAATAAGAATGATAGAATAATTGATAAAGTGCCTTTTAGCCCTTTCATTGATTTAAAGCCAGAATAAATATTTTGAGAGTCACAATTTGGACATTTTATTATTACGTTATCATCATTTGTGTAAGGTGTTTTTTCAATTCGATTAAGAATTTCAAGAGTTTTTTCTATATCTGTATCCAATATTTTAAGCTTTATTCCTCCAACAGCATTGTTGTATAAAGGGTTAACAGAGATAGTGTGTTCATCAAACAAATAACAACTAACTCCTTCGCTTTCAAGTTTAGTTTTCAGCAAATGTGCGTCAATAGGATTGTCAAATATTTTTGCAGTTATTAGTTTCAATTTTCTGTAATCTTATGATGTACAATATCCCAATAAAGAACACTATATATTTATCTCCAAATGTAAAGATATCTATTTAAATTGTAATGTTTTTTTAACAAGTGTTCCAAGCAAATACATGAAGCAGATGATTAGCGATACTTAGAGGAGATGGAAATCTATGTTGATTGTATTAATAAAATTATTATTTGCTTATATAAAAGTTTTTTCTGACTTTCGTACAATTAGCAGTTATGGTAATTATAAAAAATGAAACCAAGAATATTTATAGGATCATCAACAGAGGGTTTGGATGTAGCATATGCAATACAAGAAAATCTGGAACATGATTCAAATTCTACTGTTTGGACACAAGGAATTTTTGAACTTTCTAGTAATTCTTTAGATGATTTAATTCTAGCATTAGATAATTTTGATTTTGGAATTTTTGTGTTTAAACCTGATGATATTACTGAAATGCGAAGCATTAAGTTGAATACTGTTCGTGACAATGTGATTTTTGAACTTGGTCTTTTTATTGGTAAACTAGGAAAAAAAAGAGTATTCTTTGTTCTTCCAGACTCTACTAAAAACTTTCATCTTCCAACAGATTTATTAGGGGTTACATCAGGAAAATATAATAATTCAAGAGAAGATAGTAATTTAAAAGCTGCTTTAGGGCCATTTTGTAATCAAGTTCGAAATAAACTAAAAGGGTTTGTTTTTGAGAACCTAATGGATTTAGAAAATGAAAATGATTTAGTTAAGAAAATTGCTTTTGAAAAAGCTGATTATTGGGAGTTTTTTCTTTCCTCTGAGTTACTCAAATCTCGACTTAAAAATATAAATAGAAATTATGAGGAACTCGAAAAAGGACTAGTTTTCCAAAAGTCTAGGACTTATGATATAGAGAGTTTTTGTGAGTGGTTTAACAATTCGACAGAAGATTTTATCAGATTATTAGCTATTTTCAAAAAAGCTTTTGAAGGTGAGTTAATAAAAGCTTACGGAGAACCTGGAGTAGCAGGAAATGTATTTGAAATAAAATCAGCAGTCGATAAAATAGATTCAATATGCAAAGAATTACTTTCTTGGGAATATGAACTTCAAGGATTAATTCCTCCTAATGAGCTAAAAGAAGTAACTGAATTAATGAAAGGTTGGTCAAAAGTTATTATAGATACAATAAATGAGTTTCCAGAAAAACTTGATAAATCCTTTTCACCAGAAAATTTAGCAAAAGGAGGAGATGTTAATTTAGAATTGACTTTTCCACCACCCCCAAATACTGAAAGGATTATGGATATTATAGAAGAAGTAAGATTAGGGCTTAGATAAAAAGATAATGTCCTTCGCGCTACCTCAAGCGTCCACGCTTGGGGTTTTAATACATGTAAAGTAAACTCTAATTTCCAATCTCACAACAGTTAATTTCATAGTTAATAAATTAACCATTCTATCACTTACATTTTTAAGAATTTTAGCGTATTTATTTATACATTTGTTCCTTATTTATTTTAAAACATACAATTTATGGAAGCGACAGCATTAAAAGATATTATTTTAAAAGACAAACACATTGCTTTAGGAGCTAAAATGGTTCCTTTTGCAGGTTTTACCATGCCTTTACAATATACAGGTTTAATAGATGAGCATTTAAATGTTAGAAATAATGTTGGTGTTTTTGATGTGTCGCACATGGGAGAGTTTATGGTGAGTGGAGAAGGTGCGTTGGATTTAATTCAACGTATTACTTCAAACGATGCTGCAGTATTAACTCCAGGTAAAGTACAGTATTCTTGTTTCCCCAATTATGATGGTGGTATTGTAGATGATTTATTGGTGTACATGTTGGCTAAAGACAAATACATGTTGGTGGTTAACGGTGCCAACATCGATAAAGATTGGGAGTGGGTGGTAAAACACAATACGAACAATGTGGATATAGAAAACATTTCGGATAGAATTTCTTTGTTGGCAGTACAAGGACCCAATGCACAAAAAATGTTGCAACCTTTAACCAACATGAGTTTGGATATGACTTACTACACCGTGCAAGAAGGAACTTTTGCAGGAGTAGAAAATGTAATTATTTCTTCAACAGGATATACCGGAGCAGGAGGTTTTGAGGTTTATTTCCACAATAAAGATGCAGAGAAAATTTGGAATGCGATACAAGAAGCAGGAAAAGCGGTGGGAATGAAAATGGCAGGATTGGCTTGTAGAGATACCTTAAGATTAGAAATGGGTTTTTGTCTTTACGGAAACGATATTAACGATACTACATCACCAATAGAAGCAGGGTTGGGATGGATAACCAAGTTTACGAAAGATTTTGTAAATGTAGATTATCTTAAAAAACAAAAAGAAGAAGGCGTGGAGCGTAAATTAGTTGGTTTTGAGTTAGTAGAAAGAGGTATTCCTCGTCAGCATTACCAAATTGTAGATGCAGAAGGAAAGGTAATAGGTGAAGTAACTTCAGGAACACAATCTCCATCCTTAAACAAAGCAATAGGCATGGGCTATGTGGCAACTCCTTTTGCTAAAGTAGATTCGGAAATTTACATTTTAATAAGAGATAAAAAAGTAAAAGCTAACGTAGTGAAAATGCCATTTTACAAAGGATAAATATTTCTCACTATTAACAACTAACTGATAACCATTAACTTTTAATCAACACATGGGAGAAATATCCTCCGGAAATATTAATAACGTAGAAGTGTGCTTTTCTCCGGCATTATTTCCAAGCTATTTTGATAATAACAATTGCGTGGTAGTAGTAATAGATATATTAAGAGCCACCTCTGCCATTTGTGCTGCTTTTGAAAATGGAGTTAAAGGACTTATACCGGTAGAATCTGTGGAACAAGCTATCGCCTACAAAGAAAAAGGTTTTTTAGTGGGAGCAGAAAGAAATGCTCAGGTAATGGATGGATTTGATTTTGGAAATTCTCCGTTAACCTTCTCTGACAAGAAGTTTAAAGACCAAACCGTTGTGCTTACCACAACTAACGGAACAAAGGCTATACATGCAGCTAAAAATGCCCATAAAGTAATTATAGGAGCATTTACAAACTTAGATGCCGTTTGCGATTATATTGAAAAGCAAGATAAAGATGTGTTGCTTTTATGTGCCGGATGGAAGGATAGGTTTAACTTAGAAGATTCTCTTTTTGCAGGAGCGGTAGTAGAGAAAATAATCAAAAATTTACGTTTTACCGATTTGGGTGATGGAGCTATAGGAGCACTTAATTTATACAAAAATGCCAAGGGTAAATTATTTGAGTTTTTAGGGGAATCTTCTCACAGAAAACGATTGAGTAATTTAAATTTGGAAGAAGATATTGTTTATTGCTTAACTTTAAATAAATCTAAATTAGTTCCTGTACTTAAGGGAGATACATTAATTTTAGAAAATAATGAGGAGACTGCTTCTGTTGGTCAGTTAGCCTAGCAAAACGAGAGGTGCTAAATTTCTCTTACAATGAAAAGGTTGTTTAGGAAACTCCATCTGACTAACCTTAAAATAACAAATATGAATAGATGAAATTTCTTTATAAATATATAACGTTGGTAGTAGTCTTCTTAATTGGAGCGTATTGCATTTACCAACCATCTATTTATTCTTGGGGATTTTTTGGGCATAAAAAGATTAATCGAATGGCAGTTTTTACCTTGCCGCCCGAAATGATTAAGTTCTACAAAAAAAACATAGAATACATTACTGAACATGCTGTTGATCCGGATAAAAGACGTTATGCCGTAGAAGGCGAAGCTCCCAGACATTACATAGACATTGACCATTATGCTGAAGACGGGCAAGATCCTTTTGAGGTAATGCCCAAAAAATGGTTCGATGCGGTAGACAAATTTACCGAAGATACTTTACAAGCTTATGGAATTGTGCCTTGGCACGTTAACTTTATGGTGTTACAACTTACCAAAGCGTTTGAAGCAAAAGATTACGATAGAATTATTAAAGTTTCAGCAGATTTAGGGCATTACATTGGCGATTCGCATGTGCCGTTGCATACTACTAAAAACTACAACGGACAATTAACCAATCAAAAAGGCATACACGGTTTTTGGGAATCTCGTTTGCCTGAGTTAAAACACGAAGAGTATGATTATTTTGTGGGTAGAGCAAAATATGTTGATGATGTATTGGAAGATGTATGGGGAGTAGTAAAACTTAGTTTTGCTGCTAAAGATTCTGTGTTAGGTTTTGAGAAACAATTGAACGATGAATTTCCTGCCGATAGAAAATATAGTGTAGAAAATAGGGGGGCAGCTTTAATGAAAGTGTATTCTGAGGAATATTCTGACAAATACCACGAAATGCTAAATGGAATGGTAGAAAGACGTTTAACAGCTTCCATTATAAAAGTAGGAAGTTATTGGTACACTGCTTGGGTAAATGCCGGACAACCGAATTTAGATGAGTTATTAGAGAAAAAACCTTCTCAAAAATTTATTGAAGAAGCAGAAGAATTAGACAATTCTTATAACAGCAATAAAATTAAAGGTAGAGAACACGACCATTAATGGTTTATAGTTCAGTTTTTTTGAATGTAAATTCTTCTACCCATTTTTTATCTCCACTGTGTAAATTAAGCTTTATAGTTAACTCATATTCTTTTCTACTATAAGTCAATCCATTAAAATAAGCGGTGGTTCCTTCAATTTTTATTAATTCAAAAGTTATCCATTTATCTTTTTCTTCCCAAGGGGTTAAATCCTTACTGAAGTGTTTTAATTTTAATGATATGTTGCTATCCAGCTGCTCAATAACCATGTATTCTGTAAAAACAACCTTTCCATCTTTTGAATAACGAAAAATTCCTTGCATGGTATTATCCATCTGAGGCATCCAAACTTCATCACAAGTTCCGCCTAAACCTTCTCCTGTCCACAATTCGGTTAGCCATGTTAATTCACTTAATTGGTGCTTTTGTTTTACGGTAGTAGAGTCTAATGTTAATACTTCTTGACTGAAAGCTGCTGTACTAATAATTAGTAAGCTTACAATAGAGATGAGTTTGGTTTTCATAAAAAAAAGGTATTGATTTAACAATAAATAGTTTACAAAAAAAGCTGTCACAATCGGACAGCTTTTTCTTATAAATTAATGAAAAGAAAGTTATTCTTCTACTTCAATCATTTTGAAAGGAACATTAATAATAGCTTGGTAGTCTTCACCTGCTTCTAACATATCCTCATCATCCTCTTCGTAATACCAATTAATGATTACTTCACTATTACCGTTAATTGCTTCTAATTTTTTTAAAACATCCAAAACACATTTTGAAGAACTTGTGTTGAAATATTCCAATTGAATATCTACAGTTGTTTTAGATTGAGGATTACTGTTGTAAGCATCTAATCCTTCAATTAAAGGTTTGTAAAACTCTATTGAGTTTTCAGGAATTGATCTTCCTCTTAATAACAAATATCCTTCACCAGGTTTAAATTCAATGGTTGGTGTTTTTGGTGTTCCTTCTAAAATTAATATTTCCATATCTCAATTTATTATTTATTTAACTTTTTCTTCTTTTTCTTCTTTGTTTTTGTTCTGAGCAACTTTTACATTTAAACTAAAGAATGTAAGTTTATCATCAACATTATCAAAGCGGTATTCTAATTTTTTTCCTGATTTTCTAGCAATGTCTATCATTCCTAGACCTCCGCCTCCTTTTGAAGACATCTCTCCATTATTTAAAACTTCTTTATAGTAGGTTTTAAGTTGTAAGCTATCCATAGCGTTAATCGTGTCTAACCTTTTTTTCATGGGTTCAACATTGTCTTTAACCATGTAATTCCCCGTCATAATAGAGTATTCATCGTTTTGTTTTTTTATCATAAACAAAGCACTCTTTTCATTAATAGGGGTAGTTAAATCATCGCTTTCTAAGTGGTGGTAAAGATTTTGTAAACATTCTACTAAAATGTTGTAAACTTTCTTTTTAACAACAGGGGGTTCTTCCAAGGTATCCATCTTAGACTCCATTATTTGAAGTATAGAGGTTAATAAATCGGATGTAACTTCTCCCTTAAAAGAAAGCATTATATTGCCTTCTTCCATTTTAGTATAAAAATCATGTATGTTCTCCATCAACTAAAATTTTCGATTCCAAAGATATTAAATCAAAATTATTTAACAAGTTTTTTTAGTATTATTTTAAATTAATGTAAAAAAATACGCTATTAATAGATGAAAAAAAATAGTTCAGCGAAATACAATCTTGTTTTTAGCCTATAATCATTAATTAACAGTAAGTTAAAATCTTGCATAAAAGTAATGCTTTTTACTACATAGATTAATACTTTTGTCTTTTAATTATAAAGATGGAGGAAATTTTAGATAATAAAAATTGGTTTGAGGCTTGGTTTGATACTCCATACTATCATCTTTTGTATAAAAATAGAAATGCTAAAGAGGCTAGTTTTTTTATTAATAATTTAATAGATTACCTATCTCCTCCTGAAAATGCTTTTTTGCTTGATGCTTGTTGTGGAAAAGGAAGGCATGCACTTTATATGAACCAGCTTGGTTTTTCTGTAGATGCTTTTGATTTATCGGCTAACAATATTAAACACGCTAAACAATACGAAAACAATAAGCTGTATTTTTTTGAAAATGATATCAGGCAACCATTAAATCAACAAAAATATAACATTGTATTTAATTTATTTACCAGTTTTGGTTATTTTGATAATGAAGAAGATAACATACAATCAATTAAAGCATTATCGGATAGCTTAAAACAAGAAGGAATGCTGGTGATTGATTTTCTTAATGCCCAAAAAGCCATTGAAACGATGGTAAGCAAAGAAGAAAAAAAAGTAGATGATTTAACTTTTAAAATTAAGCGTAAAGTTAAAGATGGATTTATTGTAAAACAGATTTCTTTTGAAGATAACGGCAGAAAATTTAGTTTTGAAGAAAAAGTTAAAGCACTTTATCAAAAAGATTTTATAAATTACTTTAATCTTGCAAGGTTAAAATTAATTAAGGTTGCCGGAGATTACCAATTAAATGATTTTGATATTCATTTGTCAGACAGACTAATACTTTTTGCTAAAAAATAAACTTATGGAAACGAGTTATACTTATCTTATTCTTTTTTTAGCAGCTTTTTTAAGTGGTGGAATTATAGTGTTTGTAAAACCTAAAATGGGCTTGTCGCTAAAGTTATTATTATCTTTTAGTGGAGCGTATTTATTGGCACTTTGTTTTTTACATCTTATTCCAGAACTGTATGTAGCACCATCTTTTCAGGTAGGGCTTTTTATTTTAATTGGATTTGTTTTTCAATGGTTTTTAGAAGTTTTTTCAAAAGGAATAGAGCATGGTCATTTTCATACACACTCACACGAGACTAAATCAGTATTTCCCTATGCTATCTTTTTAAGTTTGTGGCTGCATTCTTTTGTAGAGGGAATGGCACTTATAGAGCCGGAACATCATCACCATCACGATCATGAAAACTCTTCTTTATTATTAGGTATAGTAATACATAAAATTCCAATAGCTATTGTATTGGCTTCTTTATTATTAGCTCAGGTAAAAAACAAAATGGTTATCATTGGTGGAATAGTAATGTTTGCTATTTCTGCACCTTTGGGTTTGTACTTAGGGCAGCATTATGGAAATTTGTTTTTAGAGGACCTAACAGTGCTAATGGCATTAGCAGTAGGAGTATTTCTACATATTTCTACTACCATTTTATTTGAATCTACCGAAAACCATAAGTTCAACTTTAAAAAGTTCGGGGTTATTATTCTAGGGTTTATTTTAGCTATTGTTACGCTTTAATTTAATGATTAAAAACGCTTCAATTTCCAACATTAATGATTTAGTAATTATTTCCAAAAAATGTTTTGGAAACAATTACCTTACATATAGTTATTTCAAATCATCTATTGAAAGTGAAACCAGTTATTGTTGGGTGAAAATTATAGAAAAAAATATTGTTGCTTTTTTGATAGTAGAAACAATGGATAATCAAAAATTGTCAACTGTTTTTTATGATTACACCCATTGGTTGTTAAATTATATAGAAAATAAAGGAGTTGAAAATAATCTACTAATCAAGCAAATTGCTGTGCTTCCACAGTTTCAGAATAAAAAAATAGCATCAGAATTATTGCTTCACCTGTTTCAAACATCATTGGTAAATACAGATGCATTATGGTGTGTTTGTTGGAACAAAAAAGAAAAAAATTATTTTATCACCTTATTAGAAAAATTACAATTTAAACATATTAAAACAGCAATTGATTTTTGGAAAAAAGACAGTTTAATCAAAAATTATACTTGCACTGATTGTCAGCAACAACCCTGTAAGTGTAGTGCTTCAATCTACTTTTTACTAGCATCAAACAAAATGGCTTTTTCCTCTTTACTTAGACTATCGTAACCCGACTTAGATATTTTATCTAAAATAGCATCAATTTTTTGTTGGTTAGCTGCTTTTTGAGCATTATATGCAACATCAGATTTAGTTTTCCCCGGATTTTTATACACTACCTTCATTTTTCTTTTGGAAGAAAATAAATGCGCTATATAATTGAGTAAACGATTAACACCTATAGTAATATCTTTACCGTTTCTTAAACGATAAACGAAATAAAGGCCGAAAAAAGCTCCGCCTAAGTGGGCAATATGTCCGCCAGCATTACCTTGCGGAATACTAATAATATCCATAATGACATAAAACAGCGCTATGTATTTCAGTTTTACGTTGCCTAAAAGCATTAATCGTATACTGTAATTGGGGACATAAGCAGCAATAGCAATTAACACTGCCATTACAGATGCTGAAGCTCCTAAAGCTAAAGCTCCCGAAACAATTTCATTAAATACAGGAAAAATATTGAAGGTAAGTATAAATAAAAGCCCTCCTGAAATTCCACCTAAAATATAAGTGCCGATAAGTTTTTTAGCATCCAAAAATTGCAAGAAAATTTGTCCGCCAAAATAAAGGATAAGCATGTTGAAAGCTATGTGCAAAAAGCCTTCGTGTAAAAACATGTAAGTAATTATGCTCCAAGGCTTTAAGATTAGCTGACCAAAATCAGCAGGTAATGCTAACCAATATGCTACCATGCTACTACCCGAAACACCTGTGAAAAAGAAGATGAGTAAACCGATAAGGTGCACCAAAATAAAAACGGCTACATTAATAAAAATGAATTTTATCAAGGCGGTTCCTGTTTTATACTGATGTTTTAAATCGTCTATGATGCCCATAATTTAATCTTATTAAGTTTTAAATAGTTAATAAAACTTATTCCTATCAGCATTCCAATATTTTATAAGAATAAACCCAAACAACATACCTCCTAAGTGAGCAAAGTGAGCTACGTTATCGTTAGGGTTGTTGGCAAAACCTGCATATAATTCAAATATTCCATAAAAAATTACGAACCATTTGGCTTTAATAGGTATAGGAGGGAAGAGCAACATTAATTCGGTATTAGGAAACAACATCCCAAATGCCAATAAAATTCCAAAAACAGCTCCAGAAGCTCCAACAGTACCTATGTTTATTAAAATGTTTGCCTGAGCAGCAATAGGGTCAGTAAAGTTTTGTCTGTTTTGTAAAATTTCATAACCGTTATTAATAATATAATCAAATTCTTCAGGGCTTAATAAATCTCTAACAGAAATTAATCGAATATAAGCTACTAAAATCTGAATAATTCCGGCACCAATTCCGGTAGCCATATAATAAATTAAAAACCTTTTTGGTCCCCAAACTTGTTCTAATACTCTACCAAACATCCATACAGCAAACATATTGAAGAAAATATGCATTACGCTTCCATGCATAAACATGTAGGTAATTAATTGATGAGGATAGAATTGATTGCTTTCTATATAGTGAAGTCCTAGATAGCCTGTAATATTGATACCTTGTTGTTCTAACAAAACAGTAGCTAAGTAAAACAACACATTAATAATCAGTAGGTTTTTTACAACGGGTGGTATATTTCTGAATAAACTTTCAAACATGCGTTTTAATATTGAAATTGATGATTAAGATCATCTATGTTTAGTGTAATAATAATAGGTTTTCCGTTAGGTAAGTGGTAAGGCATTTGACAGGCAAAAAGCTGTTCCACTAAACTAAGCATTTCAGATTCAGATAGTGCTTGTCCATTCTTTTTAGCAGCACTTTTAGCCATTGCCATTGCTAATGCTTCAAGATGAACTAACTTAAAAGTACTTTGCTGTATTTTAAATTGTTCAATAAATTGCTCGAAAGTAGCCAACAAGTTTTGATTAGCAAATTCGGTAGGAACACCATTAATAACAAAAGAAGTTCTACCAATAGCATCAAACTGAAACCCCATTTTTTTAATATCGTCAGCCATCTCATTCAATACTTCTGCATCTGCATTACTCAAATCTATCGTTTCAGGAAAAAGTAATTGCTGAGAATTACCTTTGCCTTGCTCTAAGTGTGATAAAAACTGCTCAAACAACACTCTTTCGTGAGCTCTTTGTTGGTCAATAAAAAAGTAATTCTGATTAAGTTGAGTAAGAATAAATTTTTGATGAATTTGAAGTACAGTTGTTTTGCTGACTTGTGTTTCTTCATCCCAATTGGGCGAAAAAGTCTGAGATTCGTTGTTTTTTTTGGATGCTGATGTTCCGTTATTAGCATCTAAAATGGTCTGAGTGTCTTTCTCAAAATCATTAAAAAGGCTATCCCAATTTTTGGTGTTGGGCTTTTCAAAAGTAGGTTTTGAGTTTTCTCTTTCCTTATCAAAAGGATTAAAATTAGGATTTACCCTAATGGTAGGCATTTTTGCAGCCTCTTTGTATCGAGCTAAGGGGATATCAAAACTTTTTTCTTGTTCAAAATCTAAAGTAGGTGAAATATTATTTTTTCCAAGAGCTTGTTTTATAGCTGTTCGTAATATTGCATAGATAGAACGTTCATCTTCAAACTTAATTTCAGTTTTAGTAGGGTGAATGTTGATATCAATTTTTGACGGGTCAACGTGTAGGTTAATAAAGTAAGATGGAAATTGGTCTTTATTTAATAGTTGGTCGAATGCATTTTGCACTGCGTGATTTAAGTAAGCACTTTTTATAAACCTATTATTAACAAAGAAATATTGTTCGCCTCTGGTTTTTTTGGCAAACTCCGGTTTGGTAACAAATCCATCAATGGTTACGATATCTGTTTGTTCGGCAAGAGGAACTAATTTCGTATTGTATTTATCTCCATAAACTGCCACAATTCTTTGTCGAGCACTTCCTGTAGAAAGATTAAAAACTTCATTTCCATCATTATACATACTAAAAGCAATGTCGTGATGTACCAATGCTACTCTTAGAAATTCATCCATAATGTGTTTGGTTTCCACACTATTCGATTTTAAAAAATTTCTTCGGGCAGGTACATTAAAAAATAAGTTTTTTACTGATATGGAAGAACCTACTGCACAACTACAAGCTTCCTGACTTTTAAATTCACTACCTTCAATAATTAGTTGCGAGCCTAGTTCGGCATCTTGTTTTCTTGTTTTTAGCTCAACTTGTGCAATTGCAGCTATGGAAGCCAATGCTTCTCCTCTAAAACCTTTAGTATTTAGACAAAATAAATCATCGGCAACTTTAATTTTAGAAGTAGCATGACGCTCAAAACTTAATCTGGCATCGGTTTCCGACATTCCCGAACCATTATCAATAACTTGGATAAGGGTTTTTCCGGCATCTTTTATAGATAGACAAATATTGGTAGCTCCGGCATCTATAGCATTTTCCATCAACTCTTTAACAGCCGATGCAGGTCGTTGTACTACTTCTCCGGCAGCAATTTGGTTTGCTACATTATCCGGTAAAAGTTGTATAATATCTGCCATAGTTTTTGCTAAGTTTTGCCGTCAAAATTACTAAGAACAAATGAGTTTTTACCTATCCTTTTTTAGCGAATAGTTAACAATTTTAAATTGTTTAGTTGGCAAGTTTTTCTTTAAGGTACTTTCCTGTTACCGATGTTTTTGTTTTTATCATATCTTCAGGGGTGCCTTCAAAAACAAGTTCTCCACCATGTTCGCCACCTCCAGGTCCTAAATCTATTAACCAATCGGCACATTTTACAACATCTAAATTATGTTCAATTACAATAATAGTATGTCCTTGAGTAATAAGTCCGTTAAAAGATTTTATTAATTTATTAATATCATGAAAATGCAAACCTGTTGTAGGTTCATCAAATATAAAAAGTAGTTTTTCCTTACTGTTTTTCTTGCTCAAAAACCCGGCTAATTTTACCCGTTGAGCTTCGCCACCACTAAGCGTATTAGAAGATTGACCTAAATGTACATAACCCAAACCAACTTCTTGTAAGGGGCTAAGTTTTTCTGCTATCTTTTTCCCTTGGTCTTTAGGTAGTTGTTCAAAAAAAGCAATGCCTTCATCTATCGTTAAATCAAGAATATTGCTAATGTGTTTGTCGCCAATTTTTATATCTAACAATTCTTGTTTAAAACGTTTTCCTTTGCATTCATTACATTTTAAGTGAATGTCAGCCATAAACTGCATTTCCACTGTAATTTCTCCTTCGCCTTTACAGGTTTCACATCTTCCCCCATCAACATTAAAAGAAAAATGTGCGGGTTTGTACCCTCTATTTTTAGATAGTGGATGATTAGCGAATAAGTTTCTTATTTCATCATACGCTTTTATATAAGTAACAGGGTTGGAACGAGAAGATTTTCCAATAGGATTTTGGTTGACATATTCTACAGCATTAATTAAATTAACATCACCGGAAATACCTTTTATTTTTGTGTTTTTATCAGAATAACCATTTAAATATCGGCTTAGTTGAGGCAATAAACAGTTTTTTATTAAAGTAGATTTTCCTGAGCCACTAACTCCCGTAACAGCAGTAATAACACCCAATGGAAAAGCGGTAGTGATATTTTTAAGGTTGTTTTCTTTAGCATTTTCTACCACAATTTTGTTTTTCCATTTCCTGCGTTTTTCAGGAACAGGAATTTCAAGGGTTTTATTAAGGTAGTTGGCTGTTAAGGTGTTGTCTTTTTTCAGCAATTCATTAAAATTTCCGCTAAAAACTACATTCCCACCTAATGTTCCGGCTTCCGGACCAATATCAATAATTTCATCGGCAGCTCTCATAATATCTTCATCATGTTCCACTAGAATTACTGAATTTCCTAATTGTTGTAATTGTTTAAGTACACCAATAAGTTGTTCTGTATCTTTAGAATGTAAGCCAATACTTGGTTCATCTAAAATATACATAGAACCTACCAAACTACTTCCTAAAGAAGTAGCTAAATTTATTCGTTGCGATTCGCCTCCTGAAAGTGTTGACGACAAACGGTTTAATGTTAAATACCCCAAACCTACATGTTCTAAATAGCTTAGTCTGTTGTTAATTTCTATTAGCAATCGTTTAGAAGTAATAGTATCGCTTTCTGATAGCTTTAATTTCTTGAAAAAAATGGATAATTGATCTATGGGCATCAATACCAATTCAGCAATAGCAGTTTTATTAATTTTTACATAATTAGCGTCTTTTCTTAAGCGAGTTCCTTTACAATCGGGACAAATAGTTTTTCCCCTGTATCGTGCCAACAAAACACGGTATTGAATTTTGTAGCTGTTGCTTTCCACCATTTTAAAAAAATCGTTAATTCCTTCAAAATAGGGACTACCATTCCATAAAACATCTTTTTGTTCAGGAGTAAGTTCATCATAAGGTTTATGGATGGGAAATTTTTCTTTAGTAGCGTTTAAAATAAAATGTTCTTTCCATTGCTGCATTTTTTCACCTTTCCAGCAAACAACAGCATCTTGGTAAACAGACAAACTGCCATCAGGAATAACTAAATTCTCATCGATTCCAATAATGCTTCCGTAACCTTCGCATTTTTTACAGGCACCAAATGGATTATTAAAACTAAAAAAGTGGACAGAAGGCTCTTCAAAGCTTATTCCGTCCATTTCAAACTTGTTGCTAAAATGAGTAATAATTGGTTGCTCATTATTGTAGGTAAGTACCTGACATTCGTGTTTGCCTTCAAAAAAAGCAGTTTCAACACTATCGTAAATTCTGCTGAGTTGTTCCTCATCATCTGCGGAAGCAACAAAACGGTCTATTATTAAATAAGTGTTATTGATATCTATTTTTATATCTTGAGTTTTGTCAATTCTTAGCATTTCATTATTAAGCCAAATTCTTGAAAAACCTCGTTGTAATAAGGAAGAAAGTGTTTTGTCTGTATTTTTCTTGTCCTTAAATTCAATTTTAGAGAGTAATATTATTTTTTCGCCTTCGGGCTGTTGGGTAATAAAATTTACTACATCTTTTAAAGTATGTTTTTTTACTTCTTTGCCTGAAACAGGGGAGAAGGTCTTACCAATTCTGGCATAAAGCAACTTTAAATAGTCATAAATTTCGGTAGAAGTACCAACGGTAGAGCGTTTATTTACTGTATTTACTTTTTGTTCTATCGCAATGGCAGGAGCAATTCCATGAATGTAATCTACTGCCGGTTTTTCTAATTTTCCTAAAAACTGACGAGCATAAGCCGAAAGACTTTCAACATATCTACGTTGACCTTCAGCAAAAAGCGTATCGAAAGCTAAAGAAGACTTACCGGAACCAGAAACACCTGTAATAACTGTAAATTTATTTCGAGTGATGGCAACATCAATATTTTTAAGGTTGTTAACTCTTGCTCCTTTAATTAAAATGTGTGTTTTAGCCGTTTTTTCTTTAGTAAGGGTTTTGCTCATTTATTGAAAGTAAGTAATGTGTAAAATGAAGCCTCAAAATTACACTTCTTTTTATATAACATCAATCTGTTTTTCATAATTGAAACGACTATTAAGTAGAAATTTTCTTACCCAGGAGGATGATTATTATGGAAGTTCCATCTGACCGATAAAAACAATAAATATAAACAGATGAAACACTATCTTTGCACCATGATAGAAATGCAAAACATAATAGAAAACGCCAAAAACATAGTGATAACAACCCATAAAGGACCTGATGGAGATGCTATTGGTTCTTCGTTAGCGTTGTATCATTTACTAAAGCAATTAGATAAAAATGTCTCGGTAATTGTTCCGGATCCTTTTCCTGATTTTTTACATTGGATGGAAGGAGCTGGCCAAATTATTTGTTTTGATAAAAACCAAGAACAAGCAGAAAAATTAATTGATGCTGCCGAAGTTATTTTCAGCTTAGATTACAACGCTTTAAACAGAATAGGTGATATGGGAAGCGTGATAGAGAAAGCAACAGGAATTAAAGTAATGATAGATCATCATCAAGATACACAAGGTTTTGCTCAGCATTATTTTGTAGATACCGATTGTTGTTCTACCGCTCAGTTGGTGTATGAGTTCATCCATAAAATCAATAAAGAACAGTTGCTAAATAAAACAATTGCTACTTGTATTTACTGCGGGATAATGACAGATACCGGTTCTTTCAGGTATCCTTCCACCACTGCGGACACACACCGAATAATTGCTCATTTAATAGAATGTGGAGCAGAAAATTCTCTTATTCATCAGGAAGTTTATGATAATAATACTACCGACAGATTAAAGTTATTAGGATATGCATTGAGTAACAAAATGAATGTTTTTGAAAATCATCACTTGGCATATATAGCACTTTCATTAAAGGAATTGAATGATTTTAATTTTAAAAAAGGTGATACTGAAGGATTGGTAAACTATCCCTTATTCATTAAAGGAATTAAACTATCGATTTTATTAACCGAAAAAGAAGATGGAATAAGAATTTCATTCCGATCTAAAAATGAGGTGTATGTAAATAAAATTGCTCAACAACATTTTGGTGGAGGAGGACATGTATATGCTGCAGGTGGGTTTTCTGCTTTATCGTTAGAAGAAACCATTAAAAAATTAGAAGAAATACTTTTAAAATGAGCGTTAACAAACATATCATCTATTACTTTTTTATAGGATTTTTCTCTATGAGCTTATTATCGTGTGAAGAAGAAAAAAATATAGAAACACCTGACCCAAAACAAGTAAAAGAAGCACTAATAGAAGCCAATAAACAAGCAGTAGAGAAAGAGCAGCGACAAATAAACGGTTATATTGAAAGAAGAAAGTTAGATGTAATTAGCACAGGAACAGGAGTGCATTATCAAATAATAAAGAAAGGCGAAGGAGAAAAAGCAATAGAAGGAAAAAAAGCAGTAGTAAGTTATGAGGTTAGCTTAATAGATGGAACATTGGTTTATTCCACTAAAGAAAAAGGTCCGGAAGAATTTACAATTGGTAAAGACAATGTAGAAACAGGTTTGCACGAAGCAATTACCTATTTACATGTTGGTGATAAAGCAATCATTATTATTCCATCTTATTTGGCTCATGGTTTAGCAGGAGATTTTGATAAAATTCCTGTTCGCTCTACCATCATTTATAATTTAGAGTTAATCGCAATTAAGTAACCCATCATGCAAAAACTGGTTATTCTTTTAAGTGTTATGCTATTGTTTTCTTGTATGAAAAACAATCAACAAACTGCGCAGTTAACTGATGGTATTTCTTACCAACTATTAGCTTTTGATGATACTAGAAAAGCTGCATCAAACAAAGATTTTGTGAGTGCATCACTACAATTGTTTGATGGCGATAGTCTGCTTTTCAACAGGTTTCATCAGCATACATTTGCTATTGAAGGAGAATTATTTACTACCTTGTTTTCTGTATTAAAAGTAGGAGATAGTGCTGTTTTTAACATTACATCACAATGGATAACTAACCATTTTTTTGAGCTTCAATTGCCTGCAATTACCAATGATACCTTGCGTTTATACATTAAAGTAAACCAATATTTTTCTGAGAAAGAACATCAGGTATTTTTGAGTGAACAAGATGATGATATAGTAGAGCACGAATATATTACTTGGTATGTAAATAGATTTTTTAAATCAGAATACATTAAAAGAGGAGGGGTATATATTTTTCCCATAAATAAAACCGATGGAAAAAAAGTGGCTTATGGAGATTTTATCAGGATAAAGTATAACGGTTATTTCTTAAACCATGTGCCACTTGATAAAGCTGCTGAAGGAACGGTGTTGGATTTTGAGTACGGAACACCCAACCAAGTTGTTAAAGGAATAAATATAGCAATAAAAGGAATGAGAGTTGGTGAGAAAGTGAAAATAATAGTACCTTCGCAACTTGCTTTTGGAGAATATGGCTCATCAACAGGCATAGTACCTCCAAAAACTCCATTAATTTTTAATTTGGAGTTGAGCGAAATAATGAAATCTTTTAATCAATAAATAAAAACAATTTAAATTTAACTATGAAAAAAATTACATTACCAGCATTAGCTTTACTAACGTTAGCAGCGTGCAACAATTCAGGTTCGGCAGATAAAAAGGTTGAACTTGCTACTAATATTGACTCTGTAAGTTATGCTATAGGCATGAACTCAGCAACCGGATTAAAAGAAAATGTTCCGGAAATTAATATGGAGGCTTATTTGAATGGTTTTAAACATCAAGCAGATTCAGGAGTAACTTTAATGACAACTGAAGATGTTGAAGCAGTTTTGCAAGCTTACTCAATGAAAAGACAAATGCAAAAAATGGAAGAGCAACAAAAACAACAAGAAGCTCAGTTTGGGAGTGTTAAAGAAGAAGGAATTAAATTCTTAGAAGAAAACAAACAAAATCCTGATGTTAAAGTTACTGCAAGTGGTTTACAATATATTGTATTGAAAGAAGGAAAAGGTAAAAATCCGACAGCAGAATCTGTAGTTAAAGTACATTATCATGGAACTACACCTGATGGAACAGTTTTTGACAGTTCAGTAGAAAGAGGAGAACCGATAGAATTTGGATTGAACCAAGTAATTGCAGGATGGACAGAAGGTGTTCAGTTAATGAAAGAAGGGGCTAAATACAAATTCTTCATTCCTCAAGAATTAGCTTACGGAGCTAATGCTCCACAAGGCGGACAAGGACCAATTAAACCTTTTATGCCATTGGTTTTTGAAGTGGAGTTAATTCAAGTAGTGAAGTAATAAATTAAACAAAAAGTGCATTTAGTGAAATTCACTAAATGCACTTCAAGTTAACCTAATAAAACTAAATAGTATGCAAAAATCAATCATTAAAGTAAGCTTGTTTTCTGCAGTGGTATTATTAGCATCAGCTAATTTACAGGCACAGAAAGAAGATAAAAAAGAGAAGCAAAAGAAAACTAAAACAGAAAAAGTTGATAAAAATGCTTTCCAACTAAAAAATCAGTTAGATTCAGTAAGTTATAGTGTTGGATTAAACATGGGAGCAAGTATTAAACAAGAGTTTAGTGAAGCAGAATTGAAAGCTTTAATGAAAGGTATTGAAGCTGCTTTTACTGATACTAATTATTTAATTACTCAAGAACAATCTCCCGAAATTATTCGTCCATATTTTCAGAAAAAACAAGAAGCTGCTCAAGCTGAAGAGATGAAACAGTTTGAAAGTGTGAAAGCTGATGGACTTAAGTTTTTAGAAGAAAATAAAAAGAATAAAGATGTTAAAGTTACTCCTAGTGGGTTGCAATACATGGTAATGAAAGAAGGAGAGGGAAAACAGCCTGTTGCTACTTCAAAAGTTAGGGTGCATTATACCGGTTTAACTCCTGATGGAACTGTATTCGATAGCTCTGTAGAAAGAGGTCAGCCTGCAGAATTTGGATTAAATCAAGTAATTCCAGGCTGGACAGAAGGTGTTCAGTTAATGAAAGAAGGGGCTAAATATAAGTTTTTTATTCCTCAAGAATTGGCTTATGGAGCTAATGCGCCACAAGGTGGTAAAGGTCCAATAAAACCTTTTATGCCATTGGTTTTTGAAGTTGAATTAATTAAAATATTAGATTAATAAATACTGTTAAATAAATTTAAAGTCCTAAGATTAACTTCTTAGGACTTTTTTTGTATAATAATACTGATTAGAAATAATTTAAACTTTAAAAAGGTTTTTATATATAATTCAATGATTACATTTGTCCTCTTTTTTAATAAACTATGAGAATAATAATTGCCGGAGCCGGAGAAGTAGGTTTTCACTTAGCTAAAATGATGTCGAGCGAGTCGCAAAACATCTATATTATTGATGAAAATGAAGACCGAGTAAACTATGTACAAGCTCATTTAGATGTGTTTTGTGTATTAGGAGATGCAAAAGATTTAGAAGTTTTAAAAGAAAACAAAATCAGTTCTTGCGATTTGCTAATAGCAGCAACATCTTCTGAAGAAACTAATTTATTGGTTTGTATAACCGGAAAAAAATTAGGAGCAAAAAGAACCATAGCTAGAATTAATAACTATGAAGGTATTGGTACCAGTATGCGTGTGTTTTACGAATCTTTAGGAGTTGATAACATTATTTCTCCTGTGGAGCTAGCTTCAAAAGAGATAAATAGATTAATTACCCAATCTGCTTTTACTAATGACTACGAATTTGAAGGCGGAAAACTCTCTGTTTTTGGTATTCCTATTTGCGATAAATCTCCATTAAAAGATAAATCTGTTGTTGAAACAGCTTATTTAAATCCTAACCGTTCTTTTAAACCTTTATTTTTATTAAGGGGAGAAAAAACAATATTAATACAAGCTTCTACAGAATTAAAAGAAAACGATATTGTTTACTTTATTTCTACACCGGAGAGTATTCCTTTAATCACAAAAATTTGTGGTCAGCAGTTTTATGATATTAAAAACATTATGATTTTAGGAGCAAGTAGAATAGGCGTGCTTACTGCCGAAATTCTGGAGAAAGATTACAATGTAATTTTAATTGAAGAAGATAGAAATAAAGCCACAAGAATAGCAGATCAATTAAAACATACCTTAGTTATAAATGCTGATGGAACAGATGTTTCTGTTTTGGAAGAAGAAAATATTGCCGAAATGGATGCTTTTATTGCTGTTACAGGAGATTCTGAAACTAATATTATTTCATCTTTAATAGCTAAATCTCATGGCGTTAAAAAAACCATCGCAGGAGTAGAAAATATAGATTACATTAACCTTTCTCATAATATTGGAATAGATACACTTATCAACAAAAAAATTATTGCTGCCAATAATATTTTTACCTACTTAAGAAAGGGAGTAAGTGCTATTGCTAATTTTCATGGGGTGGATGGAGAAATTATTGAATTTAATGTTAAAGCCAATACCAAAATACTCTCAAAACCTTTAAGAGAACTAAAATTACCTGAAAATGTTGGTGTTGCAGGTGTTGTTAGAAATAACAAAGGGTTTATTCCCTTTGGTGGTTTTCAATTAGAAGAAAACGATAAAGTGATTGTATTTTCGAATAAAGAAAGTATTTCAGAATTAGAAAAGTTCTTTAATTAAACGAAAGTGTCTAGAAATCTGATAAATATTAAAGTTGTATTCAATGTTATAGGTAATCTTATCATAATTACCGGATTATTGATGGCTACAGCTATTCCTTTTTCATTGTATTATGATGAAGGAGATTTATATCCGTTAATTTTATCTTCTTTAACAACGCTTTTTTTTGGGCTTATCGTTAAATTAAGAACCCAAAAACACAAAAATGATGAAGTTAAAAAAAGAGAAGGATATTTAATTGTTGCTTTTGGTTGGTTAGCTATGACTATATTTGGTTCTTTGCCTTATGTGTTTTCTAATGCAATTCCTGATTATACCAATGCTTTTTTTGAAACCATTTCGGGTTTAACTACAACAGGGGCTACAATTTTAAATGATATAGAATCCGTTCCCAAAGGAATTTTGTTTTGGAGAAGTATGACGCAATGGATTGGTGGTATGGGAATTATTGTGTTAACCATTGCTATTCTGCCATTGCTTGGTGTTGGTGGGATGGAATTATTTGCTTCAGAATCACCCGGACCTACCAAAGATAAAATTCATCCGAGAATTAAAGAAACAGCGAAAAGATTGTGGTTAATTTATTTTTCATTAACGGCTATTCAATGTGTGTTACTACTTTTTGGAGGAATGGATTTTTATGATGCTATAAACCATTCACTCACTACAATGTCAACAGGTGGGTTTTCTACCAAACAAGCAAGTATAGGTCATTTTGACTCTGCTTATATTCAGTATGTCGTTATTTTGTTTATGTTTTTGGCAGGAACAAACTTCACCTTACTTTATTTTGGTTTCAAGTTGAATTTTAAAAAATTTTGGATTAACGATGAGTTTAAATGGTATATAGCAGCCATAATAGTATTGTGTTTTGTAATCTTTCCTACTGTATATTTTGTGTATGGCAGAGCCGATGGTGTTGAAGCCTCTTTTAGAGCGGTTTTGTTTCAGGTAACCAGTATTATTACAACAACAGGATATGCTACATCAGATTATACCTTATGGGGGTCTTTTGTAACTTTTTTGTTTTTTCTATTATTGTTTACTGGAGCAAGTGCGGGTTCTACAAGTGGAGGTATGAAGTTAGTAAGAATAGTATTATTAATGAAGAACGGCTTTTTAGAATTTAAAAGAAGATTGCATCCAAATGCCGTAATTCCGGTACATTTAAATGGAATAGGAGTATCTCAAAAAATTATTTATAACCTATTGGCATTTGTGTTTTTCTACCTCTTTTTATTTGTAACAGGGTCTATAGTCGTTACTTTTTTTGGAGTTGATTTTATTGATGCATTAAGTGCTGTTGCCACCTCTATTAGTAATGTTGGACCGGGTATTGGTAGTATTGGTCCTTCATTCTCATTTTCTCACTTACCCGATGGTGTAAAATGGGTGTTATCCTTCTTAATGTTAGTAGGAAGATTAGAGCTTTTTACCATTACCATTTTATTTACCCCTTACTTTTGGAGGTTGAAATAAGATATATTTTTTTATAAATACTACTGCTTCCAAAGCTATAATCCGTTCATAAAAACTTATTTTTGCAGCGAAAATAACGCATGTTTGCGAAAAATGATATTTTAATGAACAACACCAAATCTCAAGCACTTTATAGTAAAGGACAACAACACTTAGTAGGAGCAGTAAACTCGCCCGTTAGGGCATTTAAATCGGTAGGGGGAAATCCATTGTTTATGGAACGAGCTCATGGTTCAAAGATTTACGATGTTGACGGTAACGAATACATTGATTTAGTACTTTCTTATGGACCAATGATTTTAGGTCATGGCAACAACAAGGTAATAGAAGCAGTACAGAAACAAGTTTGTACAGGCTTTACATTTGGTGCGAGCACAGAAAATGAAATTGTTTTAGCAGAAATAGTTTGCAATGCTTTTCCGGGAATGGATAAGGTTCGTTTTGTAAATTCAGGAACAGAAGCTGTTTTAAGTGCTATTCGTTTGGCAAGAGCTTATACGGGTAAAAATCATATTATAAAGTTTGCAGGTTGTTATCACGGACATTCAGATGCTTTGTTGGTTGCTGCCGGTAGCGGATTAGCAACACTAAGTATTCCGGGAAGTAAAGGGGTGCCTGCTGATGCAGTTAAAAACACCCTAATTGCCGAGTACAATAATATTGAGTCTGTAAAAAAACACATTAATGAATGCAAAGATATCGCAGCTGTATTTATTGAGCCTATTGCCGGAAATATGGGGGTAGTATTGCCTTCTGATCATTTTATTAAAGAGTTAAGAGAAATTACTAAAGCTGCAGGAATCTTATTGGTAGTAGATGAAGTTATGACAGGTTTTCGTTCTAAATTTGGTGGAGCTCAGGAGTTATTGGGTATAGAGGCAGATATTACTTGTTTGGGTAAAGTAGTGGGAGGTGGTTTTCCTGTGGGGGCTTATGGAGCAAGAAATGAAATTATGGAAATGGTTTCTCCTTTAGGTGACATGTATCAAGCAGGAACCTTATCAGGAAACCCTGTAGCAATGGCTGCCGGAATTGCTACACTAACGGAATTAAAAGCTCAAAATCCTTACGAAAAGTTTAATCAGCAAGCAGCTATTATTGAAAAAGCTTTGTTAGATGCTGCTGCTGAAAATGGTATAGCATTGACAGTAAATCGATTTGGATCGATGATCAATCCATTTTTCTCTGCTAAAAAAATTACCAATTTTACAGAAGCTCAAGAGTGTAATACTGCTCAGTTTACCAAATTTTTTTGGGGATTAATAGAAAATGGTATTTATATTCCGCCAAGTCAGTTCGAAGCTTGGTTTTTATCATCAGCTATTTCTGATGAGGATATGGAAAGAATTATAAAAGGGATTAATAATGCAATGAAATCTATTTAATTGAAAAAGGATAATTGAGAAAAACAATTCAAACATTAATACAACAGTAAGTTAATGAAAACACTTTTAGTATTTGGTATTATTTTGTCCTTTATTGCATTTACTAGTATTGTTTTCGGGGCTCTCTTTAAAATAATGCATTGGCCTAGTGCAAATCTTTTTTTTAGCGTGGGAGCTGTATTACTAATAATTGGCATAGGTTTAATCATTAATTTCGCAATAAAAAATAATAAAAATTAAAAACATAAGCAGATTGCTTCGTCATACTTCCCCGCAATGACGGTAAAACTATAAACAATGACAACTTTCAACGATAATTTTTTAAAAGCTTGTAGAAGAGAAGAAACGCCATATACACCACTTTGGTTAGCTCGTCAAGCTGGACGCTACCAAAAAGAATACATGAAAATTAAAGAAAAGTACAGTATTATTGAAATCAGTACTATCCCGGAAGTGAGTGCAGAAGTTACTTTGTTGCCTATTAATCAGTTTGAATTAGATTCCGCTATCATATTTTCGGATATTTTAATTCCACTTGGACCTATGGGAATAAGCTTTGAATATAAAAAAGGCTATGGTCCATTAATTCATAATCCAATACGAACAGTTGCTGATGTGGAGAAACTTAAGGTTGTAGATCCTGCAACAGAAATGTGGTATACCGGCAAAGCATTAACTATTTTAAAAGGGGAATTAAATGTGCCTTGTATTGGTTTTGTTGGAGCTCCGTTTACTTTAGCAAGTTACATGATTGAAGGTGGTCCATCTAAGAATTATGAAAGAATGAAAGCTTTTATGTATAATGAAAGTAAGGCTTGGCACTTGTTGATGGATAAATTAGGTACCGTTATGGCGAATTACTTAAACTTTCAGATTGAAAGTGGAGCAATGGCAGTACAAATTTTTGACAGCTGGGTAGGAGCGTTAGATATTGATGATTACAACGAATATGTTTATCCTCATGTTGAAAAAATGATACAAGTGGTGAAAGAAAAATATCCTACAGTTCCATTAATTTCTATGGGGGTAAATTCAGCTCACCTTATACCGAGTTTACGAAAAGCTAATCCTGATGTAATTGCTATTGATTGGAAAACCGACCTTGCTAAAACTTGGGCTGATTTAAACTACGAAGTGGCTGTACAAGGAAATTTAGACCCTACCGCGTTATTTGCCGATTGGGATATTATTGAACGCAAAACCAAAAAGATTCTCGATTCAGTAAAAGGTAAACCTGGACATATTTTTAATCTCGGACATGGAATTTTACCGGAAACCCCCGTAGAGAACGTAAAACAGCTTTGTAAATTTGTACATGAATATACTAGGAAATAAACGAAGGAGTTTTAATCTACTATCTTTTTAATTACCACATAAGTACCACCTCTACTTTGAGCATAGGCGGGGTCGTCTGTACAAATGTCCCAATTACCTTCTTTTATTTCCATTTCTACGCTAATACTTTTATTGATGTATTTTCTTAGTGTTTTTGTATCTACATTGCTTTCGCAGATTTTTATAAAGTAATCTTGAATAGAACAACGTAAATACAATTCTTTGTATTCGGTTACTTTTCCACCTTTATTGATAAACTCTTTTTCAACCAACTGGCAAGTGGTGTGACTTTTATTAGTATCTTTCTCTTTTAAGTTTGCTTCTGAAGTATTTTTGCAAGAGCTAAAGAAAATAAGTCCGACTGATAAAATTAAAATTAGTGTTTTCATAAATAAAAGAAACACCACGCTAATATAGTGTGGTGCTTAAGGTATTGTTAGTTATCTTTTTTAGGACAAGTTTTTATTCCAAATAAAGTGTAGAGCGGACAAAAACTGATGAAGCTTGTTAGTACAAAAATACCTGATAAAACTAGTAACACAATGGCTAAGGTTCCTGTAATCATTTCGGTAAAATATAAAGTAACAATAATAGCAGCAATTATAATTCGAATAATTCTATCTGCAGTTCCCATGTTTTTTTTCATAAGGTGAAGTTTTAGAAGTTTATGCTACCAAATGTACTGAAAAATAGATGATTTGGAATTTATTAGCATAATTATTTTATCCCTGACAAAACTCTTCAAAGGTGTTATCAGTGTAAAAAACTACTATCTTATGAATTTTTTTATCGCCTTCATGTTTATTGGATGATGTAGTAGGGGAGTTGTAAGTTGGACTTGGTTCACTTTGTACCTGATTAGAAGGAATACTTTCATTGGTAGTAGTATTTCCTGTCAGCAACCAATCGGAACTTACTTTTGGAAAAGCTGCTAATACTTTTTGAATAAATTCCAAACTAGGTTTATTTCGTCCGGAAAGTATATGAGAAATACTCGAACGTTGTACTTCAATTTTATCGGCAAAAGCAGAAGCCGATAAGTTATTTAACTTCATGATGTATTGCAATCTTTCGGTGATATTCATGGTATTTTAGTGTGTTACAAATGTAAATCAATTGATTTATTACAAATGTAAACATAAGTTTTGAATTGGTGATATTACAAATGTAAATTATTTTAAAAAGCCCTTATTTTATCAGTATTTATACTTTATATAACTATATATAACTAACTGATTTTTAATAATTATAAATTTACAATTCGAGGTTTAGGTATAGCTGTATTACAATTGTAATATTCTTGTTTTGTTTTCAGTTGTTTTAATATGAATTTAATGTTTACATCTGTAATGTTTGATGTGTTTTCGCCACGAATGCACGCATGGTTTTAAGTCCTCTAAACCTTCTGAAAGAAACTAACCAATCACAACCTAAAACGTCATTCTTTGAAATTTTTAAGCAGCGAAAAAATCTCATTGGTTTTTACCTATAAAATAATAGATTCCTGTCTTCGTAAAAGTGATGTTGTAGGTTGTTTTTCTCAAACCACTCATGTATTCGTAGCTTTAAAATAAGCTTCTTTTTGAAAAATTGTCAGTCATTTTATAATTGTTTTGGGTTTAATTAGTCAATCTGTCATTAAATAGGTGGTGGCATACGGTTTGACTATTAAGAAAACTGTTAAACTTAAAAATTAAAAGACTATGGCAAAAGGAAAAATTAAGGTTCAAACGGAGAACATCTTTCCCATTATTAAAAAATTCTTATACTCAGATCACGAAATATTTTTAAGAGAATTGATCGCCAATGCTACGGATGCGACTAAAAAGCTACATTCGTTAAGTGCCTTGGGCGAGTTTAAAGGCGAAATTGGTGATGATACCATAGAAGTAAAGCTAGATAAAGCTGCCAAAACGCTTACCATAAGTGACAAAGGGATTGGTATGAGTGATGAGGAGATTAAAAAATACATTAATCAAATTGCTTTTTCGGGTGCTGAAGAGTTTGTTAGTAAATTCAAAGACAAAACTGATACACAAAACATTATTGGTAAATTCGGTTTAGGGTTTTACTCTTCTTTTATGGTTGCTGAACGAGTGGAAATCATATCAAAAAATTATAAAGACGAACCTGCTGCTCATTGGGAGTGTGATGGTAGTCCTGAATATAGTTTAAAACAAGGCAATAAAGAAACTCGAGGAACAGACATCATCTTGCATATTGCAGAAGATTCTACTGAGTTTTTAGAAGAACATAGAATATCATCTTTATTAGAAAAGTACTGTAAGTTTATGCCAATTGCTATAAAATTTGGCACTAAAACTATTTATGAGGACAATAAAGAAGGTAAAAAAGATAAAGATGGCAATGTAGAGCAAGTTAAAAAAGAGGTGGATAATATTGTTAATAATCCATCACCGGCATGGACTAAAACGCCATCAAGCTTAGAGGAGAAAGATTATGCAGCTTTCTATAGAGAGCTTTATCCAATGAATTTTGAAGAGTCTTTGTTTCACATACATTTGAATGTGGACTATCCTTTTAACTTAACGGGGATTTTGTATTTTCCTAAGATAAAACCTAACATGGAAGTACAGCGAGATAAAATTCAATTGTATTCTCGTCAGGTATTTATTACCGATTCTGTAGAAGGAATTGTACCTGATTTCTTAATGTTGTTACATGGAGTTATCGACTCTCCTGATATTCCGTTAAATGTTTCTCGTTCTTACTTACAAGCTGATGGAGCGGTTAAAAAGATTTCGAGCCACATCTCTAAAAAAGTAGCCGATAAGCTAGAAGAGTTATTTAAAAACGATAGAGCAGATTTTGAGCAAAAATGGGATGATATTAAAGTGTTTATAGAGTATGGAATGCTTTCAGATGAGAAGTTCTTTGAGAGAGCTCAGAAATTCGCTTTATACAAAACAACAGATGGTAAGTATTATACCATGGATGAGCTTACCGAGAAAATCAAACCCTTACAAACAGATAAAGATAATAAAATTGTGTTTTTATATGCTAGTGATGTAGAAGAGCAACATTCGTTTATAGAAGCAGCTACCAATAAAGGTTACGAAGTAATTGTGTTAGATACAGCACTTACTGCTCACTTAGTGGGTAAGTTAGAGCAAACGGTAAAAGACAGCACTTTTGCTCGTATAGATGCGGATACTATTGATAAATTAATAAACAAGGATGAAAAAATTCCTTCTAAATTATCTGATAAAGAACAAGAAAAGCTAAAACCAATTATTGAAGAAGTAGTTCCAAAAGAAAAGTTTACCGTACTTTTTGAAAGTATGAATGAAACAGATCAACCTATGACGGTTGTTCAGCCGGAGTTTATGCGTAGAATGAAAGATATGAGTAAAGTTGGTGGAGGAATGAATATGTTTGGAGGCGCAATGCCCGATTCTTACAATTTAGTGGTAAATGCTAATCATCCTATTATTTCTAAAATATTGAATGAGAAAGATGCGACCAAACAAAAAGAAATCACCAAGCAGACTGCCGATTTAGCCATGCTTTCGCAAAACATGCTGAAAGGAGAGGAGTTGACTAAATTTATTAAACGTAGTTTGGAATTGATATAAACTCAAACTAAACCCGAAAGGTTTTCAAAACCTTCCGGGTTTAAAATTCATAAAAAGATTGTGAATAAGATTTTGTAAAAAGCGAATGACAACTCTCTCACATTAAATACATTTGTATAACGATAACTAAAATTTAAAAAACAAAAACATGAAAAAATCAATAATTGTATTAGGTGTCTTAGGATTACTTATTTTATGGCTAGTATTCTCAGCAATTGGCACATACAACAGTATGGTAACCAAAGATGAAGCTATTGATGGACAATGGGCACAGGTAGAAAACGTTTACCAACGTAGAGCCGACCTTATTCCTAACTTAGTAAATACAGTAAAAGGTTATGCTGCTCACGAAAAAGAAACCTTAGAAGGAGTTGTAAATGCTAGAGCTAAGGCTACTTCTACTACTATAAATGCTGATAATTTAGATGCGGCAGCTTTGCAAAAATTCCAGGCAGCTCAAGATGGATTAAGCTCTGCTTTGTCTCGTTTGATGGTGGTGGTAGAAAGATATCCTGACTTAAAAGCCAATCAAAACTTTTTAGAATTACAAGCTCAGTTGGAAGGTACAGAAAACCGAATTGCTAACGAACGTATGAAGTTCAATGATGCTTCTAAAGATTTCAACACTTACATCAGAAAATTTCCAAAAAATATTTATGCAGGAATGTTTGGATTTGAAAAAAGAGCCTATTTCGAATCTGCCGAAGGTGCTGATGTAGCTCCAACAGTAGAGTTTTAATAAACGTAAAGAATAAACCTAATAGGTTTCCAAAACCTGTTAAGTTTTAATTTAACTTCAAACTTCAAACATTTAACCCTTAACCCAACCCATGCCACAAGATTTATTTACCATAGCCCAACAAAAAGAAATAGTTGCGGCCATCAAAGAAGCAGAGAGAAACACTTCCGGAGAAATTCGTGTACACATAGAAAAGAATTGCAAAGAAGATGTTCTCGACCATGCTGCTTTTATTTTTGATGAATTGGAAATGCAAAAAACAGCATTACGCAACGGAGTACTTATTTATTTGGCAGTAGAAGACAGAAAACTAGCTATTTTGGGTGATGCAGGCATTAATTTAAAAGTGCCAAAAGGATTTTGGGATGAAATTAAGGATGTAATGATCTCCAATTTTAAAGAAGGTAAATTTACTGAAGGCTTATCGCAAGGGATTATCTTGGCAGGAGAGCAGTTGAAAAAACATTACCCGCATGATAAACACAATGATGAAAATGAATTGAGTGATGAAATTTCTTTTGGAGGCCAATAATGAAACAACTATTTAATATATTCTTTTTGTTAATTTCTTTTTCTGTTTTTGCAGCAAAGGAGGAAAAATGCTTGTTAGACCAACCTGCAAAACAAGACTTGGTGCAAGATTATGCTAATATTATAGATGCAGAATCGGAAGCTCATTTACGTAAAACATTAATTGCTTTTAACGATACCACTTCTACTCAAATTTTGGTTGTTACCGTTACCGATTTGTGTGGTTATGATAAAGCTAAATTTACCTATACCTTAGGCGAAAGATGGAAAGTAGGTCAAAAAGGAAAGAACAATGGTATAGTAATAATGATAAAGCCCAAAGAAATTGATGGTATTGGAGAAACCTTTATAGCTCCCGGATATGGCTTAGAAGGCGTTTTACCTGATGCTATTGCGAAAAGAATAGTAGAAAATGAAATGATTCCTTATTTTAAGGAAAAACAATACAGTTGGGGAATTATTGCTGGAGTAAATACAGTAATGTCGATTACTTCAGGAGAATTCTCAGCGGATGAATATGCCAAGAAAAATTCTGCAGGGTGGATTCCATTTGTTTTTGTGTTGTTTTTTATTGTTTTCTTTGTGATATTAAAATCTAGAGGAGCATCAAAATATGCAGCTTCTAATAATTTAGGATTTTGGGCTGCTTTAATGATGATGAATGCTTCTAATAAAAGTCATGGAGGCTCTTTCGGCAACTTTAGTTCCGGTGGTGGCTCATTTGGCGGATTTGGAGGTGGTTCTTTCGGTGGTGGTGGAGCAGGAGGAAGTTGGTAAGTTAAGGAAAAGTAATTCCTCGATAGTTACTTACAGCAACAGGTTTTAGATTGGCACGATAAGAAGCATTAATCACTTCCATATATTCATTGGCTATCATAGCATAACCTCTCGTATTTGGATGAATACCATCAACAGAATAGAAACCACCTTTAATAAATTCTGTGGTAAAGTTAATTCCGTCAAAACTGAATTCGTTTCCGTTATTAACTGTTTTCATAAATTGGTACATATCTAATATTGCATAAGTTCTTACTTGTGCAGAAGTTCTAATTTCAGCATTAATAGCATTAATATAGTTTTTTACAATAATTACTTCATCTTTATCTAGCACTTGTTGATGAGGCAATGGATCTTGCATGGTTAAGCCTTTTCCTTCTTTAATTAGTGAGGAAGAAGAAAGCAATAATAAGTCTTCTTTTACTGCTTTTCTAATAATATTAGTGTCAGCACCCTCTTTAATCCAAATATCTTTTCCTAAAACATCTAACGTAACGGTATTAAAAAATGGTGCTTCAGTAATGTCATGTACTGTAGCACAAACGCCACCACTGGCTGTTAATTTTAAGGTATCTAACAAAGCATCATATTTTGTTCTAAAACTACTAATAGGTGTAAGGATAGAAGAACCACTAACATCATCACCACCGGCATTTGCCCATCCCATAACATCGTGAATACCTAACCAACAAGTAAAAAATGTAGCTTTACTATTTTTCACATGCTCAATATAATCAACAGGGCTACTAATGCTTCCAAAATTTAAAAATCTGCCGTAAGGACTAATAGGTTCTCCGGCAACACAATTCCAAGCTAACTGACCAGAAGGTGTACCTCCTCCAAATAAAATGTAATTGGTAATAGCATCTGTACTATTAAAAGAAATAACATTTCTAACATTTAAACCACCTATGGCTAAATTATTATAAGTCGTAGTTTGATTCGTCCAAGTAAGAAAAGAAGGATCGTAAGCAATAGCTAACGGATGATTGTCATTTTTTTTACAATCGTAAGCTTTTATTACTTCTATTTTTTCATTAAGAAATGCTAAATGCATATAACCCGAACCAGCTCCAGTAACCAATGGTTGTTTAAATGAAACGCCCATTTGAGCAGCAATAATAGCAGGGTAAGAGTTTTCTTGTTGTTGAAATTCGTTGTGTAAGCCACCATCTTGAAAACCTTGAGTAAATGAGCTTCCTATAGAAATATAGTTAGAAAAATCAGCACTTCCTGAATCTGGCGCTTCGTAAGGATCAAATTCAGTTTTGGTGCAAGATACAGCAACTAAAATTGTAGCTGAAAGATATGTAAGTTTAGAAAATTTCATTATTCAATAGTTGAAGTAGAGGACTTAGATTTTCCGGATAATTTAATGTTCAATGCTAATCCGTAAACATTCACTTTTCTTCTGTAGGTACCATCAAAATTAGCAGCTAACAACAAATCTCTACGTTCGGCACTTTGTCTGATAAAAGAAAAGTCGATAGAAAATTTTTCATTGATTTTATAGCCAAAACCTCCTGTGTATGCAGTTTGGGTAATATCCGGTAATTCCGGACTAACAAAACCATCTTTTATAGGTGAATTATCCATATAGATACCACCTCTAATGCTATATTTGTTTTTGTAAGTAATATCTAAACCAAAACGGTGCGTAACAACATCTTGCCAATCTTTTACAGTTTTAGATTCAGGAGTTTCTTTATTATCAAATTTAAACGTTAGCGTATCGTAAGAAGACCAACCTGTCCAGTTGAAATCATAAATTACAGTAAACAGTAAGTTTTCATTGTATTGATGTTGAACACTTAAACCAGCGGTAAAAACTTGAGGGAGTGTAAGTTTAGAAGTAAAGCCTGTTTTTGTAGGAAATTGTTCTTGAAGAGCAACCGGTATATCAGTAAATTCAGCCTCTCCATTAGATAAATCAATAGGCATAGCAGAACGATAACTTAATCCTAAATTAAAATCAGTTTTTTTACTTCCACTTTCTAAGGTTAAAAAGTTAGAGAAAATACCAATGTTGTAACCAACACCATCACCACTACCTGTTAAACTTGCTTTACCTTCAGTAGTTGTTGAAGAGCTTACGGGTATCGCTTTTTCTGTAGAGAAACTTCCTGTAGCATAAACAAAACCAGCACCAATGCTTATTTTATCATGTAACTTATAAGAAACCGTTGGTTGAAACATAAATGTTCTAAGGCTAATATTTTGGATGATGTATCTACCTTGCCAATCATCTTCATAAGAAGAACTCGAACCAAACTGATTATTTACCAAAAAACCAAAATTAAATTTTTCATTCAATTGACCTGAGTAATAAAAATGAATAGGGGTAGCCCTAGGAGAGGTTTGATTGGTGTTTGCCACCTGAGGCGTTTGTACAGAAACATGAGGATCTACTAAATTAGCTCCAAAAGTAAATTGATGTCCTGTAAGTGAACTCATGGCTCCCGGATTATAAAAAACTGCACTGGCATCGTTTGATAAGCCTGTGAAAGCACCTCCCATGGCAGCAGCTTTTAATCCTTGTAAATTTAACTGAAAACCTCCTGCCGAAACAGCAGCAGGAGTGATTAGTAATAGTTTTAATAGTATTTTCTTCATGTTTTTATACTCAGTCGTTTAATCTTATTTATTTACAATAAATCTTTTTGTAATTCTTTCAGCTTGATAAGTAAGTTGGTAGAAATAAACTCCATTTTCATAGTTACTTGCATTAAGCGTGTAAGTGTTTTTACCAGAACTTGCACTAATTTTTTCTGTTTTAATTTCTTTTCCTAATAAATTAAAAACTGTTAGTTCAACTACTTCTGCTGTAGGAGTGTTAAATTCTATAGTAGAAGTATTGCTAAATGGGTTAGGATAGTTTTGAGTAATTGCAAATTTATTTTCAGCTAATTCATTTACACTAACTGGCGAACCTGTTGTATCTACAATATCAATAAAATAATAATTAACATCAAACGGTTGGGTTTGCGTAAGGCTAAACACAGTAGCGTAAGTTGTTCCGTTGACACTTATAGAATAATGTCCGGTATCTAAAACTGTAGGGTTACCTGTAATTAACATACAGCTGGAAGTTCCTCCTAGAAATTTAAAAGGCAATGAATTTTCATTTTCAGAAACAATTGTAAATCCTGGAGGTAAACCTGTAACAGATGTAACAATAACACTATCAATTGGCACAGTAGTACAAGGAGGAAAAGCAATAACAATACAAGTATCCGCAGGAGTTACGGCAGTTATCACTTCGCTATACGGTTGACCAACATAAGCAGTTGGTAAATTAGTCGCACTATCTGGATATACACCCGGAGCAGTATATTGACCATCTGGAGCACAATTTTGAGCTACAATAGTTGATGTAATAGTAACTATTGCTAATAAAGAAAGTAATGTTTTTTTCATAAGGTTAGATTTAGTTTAAATTAAACTTCAAATGTATAAAAAAATATGAAGAGATAAAATAAAACTTATAAACGATGATAGAATAAGCAGTTAATAAACAGCAATACCGTTTTCTGTAGCTATCCATACTTTATTAGAGAAATCTATAGTCACTTTATTGACATAATTATTAGGTAGGTTTGAATTAGAAAAATTGAAATGTACCCATTCGCTAGTAGTTGGGTTAAATTGAGCAATACCTTGTCCAGCTACCCCTATAAATACTTCTGTAGAAGATTTAATGGCAACAGAGCGGAGTAAATTTAAAGGTAGGTCTGAATTTTGCATATTATAAGTATACCATGAACTACCATCAATTTTTGTCAGCCCGCCATTGGTTGCTATCCAAATAATAGTATTGTCGAAAGTAATATCAAATACAAAAGGATTAGGTAAGTCTGAATTTCCAGGATTATAATTGGTGAAATTATTTCCATCAAAAACAGAGATACCAGATCCTGTTCCTATCCATAAATCACCGTTTGTATTTTCCTTAATAACAGAAACAGAGTTGTTTGGCAAATCCGAGTTTGAGGGAGTAAAAACTTGCCAATTACTTCCATCAAAAGAAGCTAATCCGCCTCCTGAAAAAGTACCTATCCACAATTTACCACTAATACTTAGGGTTAAAGCTCTTATTTTATTAGCAGGTAATGGAGAGTTGCTTGTATTATAGATGGTTGTTATTCCGTTGGTATAATTCACTAAACCATTATCTGTTCCTATCCAAGTAGTTGTGCCATTAGATTGTATACAATTAATTTTATTACTTGGTAATCCTGCGTTTGTTGTATTCAGTACCGACCAATTATTTCCATCAAAAATAGAAAGACCATTATTAGTAGCTATTTTTACAATGTTCCCAAGCTGTCTCTTATACACATCTCCGAGCCCACGAGACCTCTCTACATCTCGT
>OJGU01000149.1_pt1 | contig 46737 bp, 35 predicted proteins | sample 1594741 | NCBI WGS metagenome assembly OJGU01 (sample SAMN05416841, study PRJEB24817) | seawater metagenome | isolation source: Sea water | place: Canada:Atlantic | collected 2013-07 | reverse complement strand
ATGTAGAGAGGTCTCGTGGGCTCGGAGATGTGTATAAGAGACAGGAGCAGGAATCGCCCGACGGTCTCCCGCGCCGCGATGCTCTTGCGAGTACACGCTGATCGCTTCGAGCAGCTCGTCGACGAGCGCCCGATACGACCCCGCCTCTGCGATCCGACTGGGGAGCTCACGCATCAGCGTCGACAGGTCCGCGGGCTCATCGAGCAGCAGCTGACCGTGCGCGAGCATCTCCAAGGCGAAGTCGCTCGCCCCGAGGTCCCAGAACAGGTCGAGCAGACTCACCGGCGCATCCCCGCCACACGGGATCGAGGTCTCCACAGCCCGACGCATCGCCTCGATACGATTCTTGGCGTTCCGCCGGGCCCACCACGCCGCGACACCGCCGGTGCCGGCGAGAGCACCCGTGGCGATCAGCGCGATCGTGATCGGATCCATCGGTCCAACAAGTCCGCAGGTCTATTGCGCGGCCGCGGCTGCCTTCGCGACAGCGGCCAAGAAGTCGAACCGTGCTTGGTACACCTGCACTTGCAGCTTGAGACCCTCGATGTGGTGCCCCTGCCCGTCGATCTCGACGTACTGCACCGGCTTCTTCAGCTCGCGTGCGGCCTTGGCAAACTGTCGGCTCTCGTCCACCGGCACCCGCCAGTCCTTGCTGCCATGGGTGAGCAACAGCGGCGCACGAAGCAGGTCGACGTGCTGCATCGGCGAGCGGTCTTTCATCCGGGCCAGCTCGGAGGCCACGTTGGGGTCACCGCTCTCGAGCGCGACCCAGTCGGGGATGTTCGTCGCGTCATAGAACGTCTTGATGTCGCTGAAGCCCGCGTGCGCCATCCCGAAGCCCAGCGGGTAGGACTCGTTGCGGCCGTTGGTCGCCGCCGGGTACGTCAGGGCCCGCATCGTGGCGTATCCCCCGTGGCTTCCGCCCTTGACGCCAATGCGACGCGGCGACAGCCCGGTGTGCTCCTCCAGCCATCGAGCGGCGTAGAGCACATCGACGATCTCGTCCCCGCCCAGGTCCTTGTCGTTGAGCGAGTAGAAGTCCTTGCCGAAGCCTGAGCTCCCGCGCACCGCCGGCGACAACACCGTGAGCCCTGCGGCGCACATGATGTTGTCGAACTTGCTGTAGCCGTTGGAGCCGCCATAGAACGCGGTGATCATCGCCATGCGCTGCTCTTCGGGCACCGGGTCTCGCGGCTCCAGCAAGAAGGCATGAAGCTGCCGGGTCTTGCCGGTCTTCGGGTCCTTGTCGAACGTCGGGATCTTCACCGTGCTGGCCTTGCAGGCCACGATCCGCTCTTGAAGCTCGGGATCCAGCGCGAGCACGGTCTCCATGTCGCCCAGCGACGTGCCACCGCGCCGCATCGAGTACCCCTCGAGGTAGATGTCGGGCGAGGTTTGGGTCAGGTACGCGCGGTCGCCATGGGCGTCGCTCAGCGATACCGACCCGGGGAACTTGCGCGTCTCGAGAACCTTCGAAGACTTCGGATCGATCAGCACGACCGTGGACCCGGCGGGCGTCTTGTGCACGCCCACGACCTTGTCTCCGCTGCGCTCCGCCGAGAGGTCCTCCTTGAATCGCGTGATCTGCCGCGTCTTCTTGGTGACGCGGTCATAGGCGTAGAGGTTCGAGAACCCGTCGTCGTTGGCCGTGTAGAGCAGCTCGTTCCCCAGCCACCCCTCCAGTGGGGAGGGAGAGTTCCGTGACACCTTGGTGTCGGTGACGAGCTGAACCTTCGGCGTCTTCTTGCGGAGGTCGACCCGGACGAGCTGGCCCTTGGTGCGGTCGCCCTTGACCTGCGCATTGAAGAACACCTCCTTGCCATCGGGCGCGAAGCGGATGTCGGACCACGTGAAGGTGAGGTCAGGCGAGTCGCAGACCACCTCGCGCTCCTCGCCGCTCTTGACGTCTCGCACCCGTAGGCAGGTCGAGAACGGCGCCTTCTTTCCCTTGCGCGGGAGGTAGGCCACCTGCGTCTCGTCCTCGCTGAACCCGAGGCCGTAGACGTAGTCGTGGTGCGTCACCTGCTCGAGGGCGCCCGAACCCAAGTCGAGCGTCCACAGGTTCATGACCTCGTCGTTCGACTCGTCGGCGTGAAGCCACAAGGTGTTGGAATCCTCGTGGTGATGGATCCCCCACAGGCTTCGTTTCGACCAATCCACATCCGAGATGGACTTGCCGGCGGTCAGGTCCCAGGCGCCCGAGGCCGGGATGTCGAGCATCTTCAGCGCGTACTGCTCACCGAGCTCGTAGTAGAAGAGCTTCCCGGTCTCGAGGTTGGGTCGCATGCGGCCGTAGGGGAACCCGGCGAGGAACGGGGCGAGGTCGACCTCCCGATCGAAGTAGTTCGCGATGCCCTTGACCTCGGGCTGCGCGGTCGCGGCGGGCTCGGTGTCCGGCGCCGGCGTTGCGCTCCCAAACTCCGGCGCAGCGGACGGATATGGCGTCGCGGCATTGGGCGGAGCACAACCGAGCGCGAGCAGGAGCGATGCGAGACCGAGGGCTGCTTCACGAGCGCAGAGGTTCATCGCGGGCATGACACACCGCGATGACCTCACCGGCAAGTCCTACTTCTTGCGCTTCTTGTACGCCTTGGCCTTGTTCTTCTTCTGGTACCGCTTGCGCTCCACAGCGCTCTCCTTGGCGCGATCCAGGTCTCCCTCGGCCTCCTCGAGGTCCAGGAGCATCGGCGCGAAGTCGACGTCGGGATTCTCGGCGGCCTGCTGCTGGAGCGACTCTGTCTTGCGCTTGAGGTCCTGACGGGCCTCCTCGTAGTCTCCGCGGTCGACCTGCTCGCTTGCCGCCTGAAGCGCCGAGGCGACGTCGATCTCCTGTGCACGCACCGTGACGGCGTAGTTCTCCGAGGCTTCGGCCTCCGCAGCATCTTGGGTGACCGAAACCGTTGGATTGATCACGAGTTCGACGGGTGCTCCATCGTCCAACACGTCCCGGAACCGCAGCGTGTAGGAGCCCAGCGCCATCGTGTTGCCTTGGGGCGGCTGGTAGTCCATGCGCACCAGAAGCTCGCGCTTCCGGCCGGCGGAGATCGAGCCGATCTTGGCCATGACAACGTCGCCATCGACCACGTTCGGGTAGCCGGGGATCTCCCCGGGCTCGATGCCGGGCGCCGCGTCGACCTCGAAGGTGACGTTGCGAGCCACGGTTGCGGTGAGTCCCGCAAACTCGTCCGCCAAGACTTCGGGCACTTGATCGCCGGTCTCGATGAAGTGGTACCGGCCACCGCCCGCATCCGCGATGCGGGTCATCAGGTCTTCGTTGTAGTCGAGCCCGACCCCCAGCGTCGTGGTTGCGACCCCCTTGCCGAACGCTTTGGACGTCCAGTCCGCGAGCACCTCGGGTCGCGATTCGCCTTCGTTGGCGAGTCCATCGCTGAGCAGCATCAGGTGGGCCAGCGCGTTGTCGCCTCGCTGAGCGTCGGTGAGTTCGTCCAGCCCACTACGCAACGCAGGACCCAACGCCGTCCCTCCGCCATCGGTGATACGCAGGACCTCTCGTCGCAGCGCCTTGCCGTTGCCGACCTTGGCTCGGTGGGTGTGCACGTTGACGCGATCGTCGTAGGAGATGAAGGTCAGGCGGTCGTCCGGACCCAGCTTGCGGACCGTCTCCATCGCGGCCTGTTTCGCGGCTGCGAGTTTCTCCCCGGCCATGCTCCCACTTCGGTCGAGGACCAACGCCAGATCCAGCGGCGGACGCTCTGCGCCGGGGACCTCGGCGGCCTGAATCCGCACCAGGACATCGAGATGCCCACCGGTTCCAGCCAAGACCTTTGCGTATTGAGGAATGACCTCGACCGACAGACTTCCCGCCTGCGACGGGCTCGTGGTCTGTGTCGGGTCTGTCTTCACCGGGGTCGCCTCGGGACTGTTGGCCACCGCGGGCGGCTCCGGCTCGGCGGTATCGACCTCCACCGGTGTACATCCCGCAGCAGCACCCAGCGCCGCGACTCCCATCATCCATCGTCGGTTCATCATCATCACCTGCTCCTACGCCTCGGCGGCGTGGCGGCTCTCAACGCACGACAACGGGGTTTGGCTTTCAAATACGCCAATCTTTTCCGTCCCAAACGACCGAAACAAATCGGCCATCAGCGGTACCACGGACAACGCAGCCCTCGGTTCCCACATCGCCCGAAGATCCGAAAACAGCTCTACGGCGTACCGTCGGTATCATGCGCTCGATGAGAGTCTGGACCCTTGGTCTTGTCGTCTGTGGTGGTCTGCTTGGGGCTTGTCATGAAGACGAGGACGGACCGGAGCTCGGGACGTATCTGCTGACGCCCGAGAACCGGGATTTTCAGTTTGAGCTGCGCGAGGACGGCACGTTCGAGGCCTACGGGCTGGAGTGGGACCTCCAGCTGTCCTCCTGGGGAGTGTGGTCACAGGACGACGGGGAGACCGTGCTGCGACCCGAAGACGACGACCCTTCGAAGGACAGCGTCAGCGACGAGCACTGTCCGACCCGCTGTCTCCGATGGTCGACGACGGAGGGATTCACCAACGTGACCGAGGTGCGGCTCGAACCTACCCTCGAACCGGGCGTGTTGCAGGCCAGCCTCTACGACCGCGTCGAGGAGAAGGACGTGCTCCAAACGTTCACGCTGGCAGATCCCGGAACAACGCTGCCGGGGCCCTAGCAGCCCCAGCGGTGCGAGCTGCAGGCGTGCCCGACTCGGGTTCAGCGGGCCCGAGGGCACAGCGGTATCTTGTTCCCGTGAACCCGGAGGACGTCACTCGCCAGGCCACGGCGTCCACGCTCCGCCCACCCGATGCGGAGGTGGCCACGGTACCGGAGGCTCCCGCGTCGCCGGAGTCCGAGCTCCGACGCGGGGTCAGCATCGGCCGATTCGTGATGATCGATCGCCTGGGGGCGGGAGCGATGGGCGAAGTCGTGCTCGCCTACGACCCGGACCTGCACCGACGCGTCGCGATCAAGGTCCTGCGCGCCGGCCTCTTCTCGAGCTCGGGGGACGCGGCAGTGCAACGCATGCTCCGGGAGGCCCGGGCCATGGCGAAGCTCTCCCACCCGAACGTCATCACGGTGTTCGAGGTCGACCAGATGCTCAGCGGTCAGAGCTTCATCGCGATGGAGTTCATCGACGGAGGCACGCTTCGGGAGTGGAGAGCGAAGGCGCCCTCCTGGCAGGAGGTGGTCGACGTGTACGCAGCTGCCGGAGAGGGGCTCGCGGCCGCGCACGACCAGGACCTCGTCCACCGCGACTTCAAGCCCGACAACGTGTTGATGGGAGAGGACGGCCGAGTCTGCGTCACCGACTTCGGGTTGGTGGGCGCCGTCGACGGCATGCAGGAAGACCTGCTCTCCAGCGGTCGGGACACCGTGGACGACTCGGCGGTTTCCGGCTCGGGCCGAATTTCGGCCGAGGCCGACGTCACCCTCACGCGGACCGGAAGCCTGCTCGGCACGCCCGCGTACATGGCACCCGAACAGGGCAAGGACCTCGACGCGCGTTCGGACCAATTCTCGTTCTGCGTCTCGTTGTATGAGGCTCTGTACGGCCACCGCCCCTTTGCCGGCGACACGCTGGTGGAGCTTCGCGCCAACGTTTGCGACGGCCGCCTGCTCGAAGCCCCTCGCGACACCAAGGTCCCGCAGCGGATCCGAGACGTGGTCGAGCGCGGCCTCGCCATCGATCCTTCCGAGCGCTGGCCCGACATGCGCAGCCTCTTGGCAGCTCTCCACCGCAGCCCCTCAGAGCAGCGGGGCCGCTGGCTGTTCGCCGCGATTGCGCTTGGGCTGACCGGCGGTGCCATGTCGCTGGCCGCGAGTTCCGGGGCGGATCGTGGCCCGCTCTGCTCCGACGGCAGCGCACGCATCGAGGAGGTCTGGAACGCCGACCGTTCTTCGAGCTTGCTGGGCGCGTTCACCCAAGCGGATTCCGAGGCAGCTCCGAAGGCGCATCAAGCCGTCGAGGACGCCCTGTCCTCGTTCGCCGACGATTGGAAAGCCGGCCACCTCGATGCATGCGAGGCCCACCGCGTGCGGGAGGAACAGTCCGGCGCGCTGTTCGACCGACGCATGCTCTGTCTGCAACGCAGGCTCGACCGCACCGAAGCGCTGCTGGATGCCTTTGCCACGCCAGATGCCGCGGCTGTGGCCGCCGCAAACCAGATCGGTGGCGCCGTCCCCTCGGTCGACACCTGCGAAGACACGGAACTCCTCTCCACCATGGTCCCGCCGCCGGACGCTCCAGACGCCCGCCAGGAATGGAAGCAGCTGCACCACGAGATCGACCGCGCAGACGCGCTGGGCGTCGCTGGACGCGAAGCCGACGCGCTCACTGCATTCGCGGAGATTCGGACGCGCATCGAAGGCCTCGACCACGGTCCGCAGCTCGCCCGCTATCTGCAGAACTACGGCAACGCCCTGATCCGTAACAGCCGATTCGAGGAGGCGATCGAGGTGCTGGGTTCGGCGCCCGAAGCTGCGGCTCGTGCAGATGACCCCCGCGTCGAGGCGAACGTCTGGCTGCTGCTCGCGCGAGCCCACGGGTTCGGACTCGGAGATCCGAAAACCGCGTCTTGGATGGCCCGAGCCGCGGAGGTTGCCGCGGTGCGGGCCGGAGACGACCCGACGACCCAGCTCAACATCCAATACACCCGGGCCATCCTCGCGCAGGAGGCCGGCGACTATCTGCAGGCTGTCGAGGCAGCCGAGCGCACGGTCGCGTCGGCGGAGAAGGTCTTCGGTCACGCGCACCGCAACACGTCCGCCTCGTACGACACGCTCGGCAACGCGTTCCACAAGGTCGGCGAGTTCGACAAAGCTCGCGAGGCGCACCAGACCTCTCTCGAGATCGATCGCGGGCTGCATGACGGGCCCCACGCCGATATCGGTCACTCGCTCATCAACATCGCGCTGCTGGACGACGATGCCGGCGATCCGATGGCCGCCAAGGCAGGGTTCGAGGAGGCGATGCGGGTCTACGAACAAACCGTCGGCACAGACCACGCGTTCTACCGGGACGCGCAGCTGAACCTGGCCAGCAACGCTGCGAAGCGAAAGGACTTCGGTGCCGCGCGGAAGGGCTACCTCGACATGCTCGCGTTCTATGAGCAGACGCTGCCGAAGGGACACGCGGACTTCGGAAGAATCTACGTGAACCTCGCCGAGCTCTCCCTCGTCGAAGGGGAGCTCGACGCGGCGATGCGCGACGGCAAACGCGGGCTCGCGATTCGAGTCGAGGCGTTGGGCCGCGACCATCCCAAGGTCATGCTCGCCCGGCTCAGCCTCGGCAAGATCCTCCTGGCCCGAAAGGCATACCCGCCGGCACAGGAGGAGCTTCGCGAAGCGCTGCGCATTGCGGACGCATCCCTGCCCCCGGACCACAGCGACCGCGTGGACATCTTGATCCCGCTGGGTGAAGTGCTGATCGCGAGCGGTCGCGGTGCCGAGGCAAAGCCGTTCCTCGAACTCGCCGTCGCGCTGGGCGAGGAGGGTCCAACGGAACGACGGCAACGTGCTCAGGCGCTGCTGGAGTCCGCCCACCGATAGCAGTGGCGTTCGACCGCGAGTGGGAACGTCACCGCATGATCCCCCCCAATGGTTCGGGCCGGCCGCTCTCGCAGACCGTCGCCGGCCCCAACTCGACGCAGGCGCGGAGCCCCAAGATCTCAGTCGCAGTGGGACCCCTCGGCGCAACGTCGACCCCGTCGCATTGCCCCTCATACGCGATGCGCTTCCGTGCACCCTCGGGGGCGAGCGAACGTTGACCAACCCATCGGCCCTGCTCGTCGTAGTCAAAACTGTGGCCCCGATCGCGGGCGTCATCTCGCTGCCGGAACCTCACCAGGCGGCCCGCGTCATCGTAGACCCACTCCTTGCTCGCGCTTCCGACCCCGCCGAATCGCGCCTGAACAACATGCCCGTGGGCATCGTGCAGCCACGTCGGACCTCTGGCGCCCAGGGTCCGGGCGAGTACCCCGCCGGATGGGGCGCTGACGAAGCCGCTGACGCAGCCGATCGACTCAGTCCTCCGCTGCTTCGCCGTCCTCGGTGTCGTCGTCTTCGAAGTAGATGCTTGGATCGCAGTCGAGCTGCGCCTTTGTGTACGACTTGCGACGGGGCGCCCCGCGGACGCTCTTTTTGGGCAGGCGCGCGGCGAGTCTCGCGATCAGCTCGGCGTGCTTCGGTTGCGAGGCGAGGTTGGTCCACTCGTTGGGGTCTGCCTTGTGATCGTAGAGTTCCTCCGCGCCGTCGCGGTACCGGGTGTACCGCCAGGTCTTGGTGCGAACGCTGTGATTGCCGCGTCCCCAGGTCGTGACCGCACCGCGCTTGCGCCCCGCCTTGGGGTGCGTCAGTAGATTGGCGAAACTCTGGCCCTCGAGGTCTGGTCGTGGCGGGAGCTCGCAGAGCTCGATCAGCGTTGGGTAGAGATCGAGCAGGCTCACCGGGCGATTGCACACCCCAGGGTTCGGCACCCCCGGGCCAGAGACGATCAGCGGGACGCGGGTTGCCTCCTCCCACAACGTGAACTTGCGCCACTTGAGCTTCTCGCCGAGGTGCCAGCCGTGGTCGGACCAGAGCATGACGATGGTGTTGTTGGCCACCGCGCTCTCGCGCAGCGCGGTGAGCAGACGACCGACCATCGCGTCTGCGAACGCCGATGCGGCCAGGTAGGCCTGAACGGCCGCCTTCCACTGCCCTTTGGCCACGATCTTCTTGTGGTCGTTGTCGTGGGTCAGCCGCTTGAGCGCGCTTGCAGGGATGTCGTCGCGGTCGTCCGCGCGGACGTCGGGGAGTTGGATCGAGTCCAGTGGAAAGAGGTCGAACCACTTCTGAGGGACGCGCCACGGCAAGTGCGGACGGTACAGCCCGCAGGCGAGAAAGGTCGGCGGGTCGTCTTCCTTGGGAAGATGACCGATGACCCAGTCGACGGTCTGCGCGTCGCCCATGTCCGAGTCGGGGCCTTCGAGCGGGCCCCATGCCAGCGTCCCGAACTTGGCGCCCCCTTCGGCGCGCTTGGGCTTGGGCGCGCCCTTGCGACGTTCCGGTTTTTGGCGGCACAGCGATGGGTGAAACTCGTCCCACCCGCGCGGATCCGGAAACTGTCCGTGAAACAGTTTCCCGGCGCCCAGGGACCGATACCCATTGCGGCGAAAGTACTCCGGCAGCGTGACGGCATCCGGCAGGTGCTGCCGCCATGGCTGGGCGTTGCCGTACACACCCGTGCTCGACGGCGCCAGCCCGGTGAGCGTCGCCGTTCGCGAGCCGTTGCACGAGGGCGCGGAGCAGTGCGCATTGGCGAACAACATCCCCGTGCCAGCGAGGGCGTCGATGTTGGGCGTCCGTCCCTGCGGGTGCCCACCCAACACGCCGACCCAGTCGTTCAGGTCGTCGATCGAAAGAAACAGGACATGGGGGCGGCGGGGCGTGGGGCTCGGGACCTCCGCGACCTCCGGTTCGGGTTCGGGTTTGGCTGCGGGCTCGGCCGGTGTGGGTTCCGGATTCGCGGGTGCCTGCGGCGCGGCGACCGGGTCTGGGCGCTCCTCGGTTGGCTCGGGGTGCTGCTCGGCCGCGATAGCGTCACTGCTTGCTTCCAGGGCGGGACACGCTCCCAGTAGTGATCCGGCACCAAGCGCACCCAGCCCCTCCAGGCAGTTCCGCCGCGTCACGACGCCCTTGGTCGACACCCCGAGATGATCGACTGCCCCCCCACGCGAGGCAAGGGTTGATTGGCCATCCCGAGTGCACGTCCCACCCGGAGCCCCGTCAGGACGCCAGTTTGTCCACCAGCTGGTCCGCGATGCGTCGGGTGGCGTCGTCATCGGACAGTGCCAGGCTCACGCGCCACAGTCGGTCTTGCTCGGCCGGGTCCAGGACGAAGTCGATGTCCGGTATCTCCACGAGTGCCCCCTTCTTCTCGGTGATGAGTTTGCCCGACCTCCGCAGACTCGATGCGTGCGGCTCGGTGAACAGCGGCGCCATGATTCGCCCGCAGTCGTCGATGGAGATGAACCCGCCGAACAGCTTCACCACGGTCGCCATGAACCTCATGGGCCACGGAATGATGTTGATCTGGTTGCTCCAAACCGTCTTGGGAATCTGAAAGCCAACGAACGAGACGCGAGAGTCGTCTCGCGCACGACACAGCGCGTGCAGCCGGGCGACAAGCATCCGCTTGGCCACCATCGCCTGCCCGATTCCCCGCTCGTATCCCCACGTTCGCTCCATCTGCAGGTCATCCCAATCCATCTCGCCGAACGATGCGACGTTGAAGATCACTCGGCCGCCGTGCTCGGACCGCTCCAGCAGGTCCAACAGGTTCAGCGTCAGCATGAAGTGGGACAGGTAGTTGACCTGGAAGTGGGAGTCCATGCCGTCTTCGGTCTCCACGCGGCCCGCGGCGTAGCCCAGGCCGGCGTTCACGAAGATCCCGTCAAGAGCGTCGTGCTGGGCGTGGAGTTCCTCTGTCACGCGGCGAACATCGGCAAGGCGGGCGAGGTCGGCCAGCACGTACGAGGCGTTCGGGCCAAGTTCGTCCACCGTCGCCTTGGCGCGTTCTTCGGACCGGGCCACGATGATCACCTCGGCCTCCTTCGCGAGCGCCGCCGCGACGCCCTTGCCCATCCCGTTGGTACCTCCGGTAATGAGGATCTTCATCAGATCGCTTCTAGGCCTACTTCAGGGCCGCGACGATGCAATCTCTGCGTGGGCCGACGGAGTACTGCGGCATCTGCGATACTGGACTCCGCCCACGCGGTGGGGACCAGGTGTATCGATGAGCGTCCGATTGAACCTTCTGCTGGCTGCCGCGACGATGACCGGCTGCGCGGGAGGCAGCGACGCGAACACCGGCACGGGATCGGGGCCTGGCACGTCTGGCGGCGAGTCGACGGCCGGCAACACGAGCCCAGTCGTTGAGACCACGGGCATCTCCGCCACGGCAGGCCCGCTGACATCCAGCTCCACCAGCGGAAGTTCGACGACCGACGATGAATCGACGACCGACGATGAGTCGACAACCGGTGCATCCACGGGCGTCGCGTCGACGACCGATGCCAGCGACGCGAGCACCGACACCGGCACAGACTCGGACTCGAACTCGGACGCCGATACGGAGACCGACACCGATACCGGTGAGTGCGACCTGATCACGCCGGACACCACCTGCGAGTTGGGCACCATGTTGGGCCCGGTCAGTGGCGACGATGGCTCAGCCGCCTCGCAGACCGGCACGGGTTCCACGTGGTTCCTGGTGCAGGTCCAGGAGACGAACGCGAGCATCTTCGAAGAAGACCTCAGCTACACCGTGCAGCTCGAGTCCTCGGACGTCGACTACGACCTCTACGTCTACCAAGGGCCCCAAGACGGTGACCCGGACTGCGACGTCGTTCCGGCGCAGGGCGTCGGCATGGACGGGGTCGAGTCGGTGAGCGCCGGTTGGGACGACGACCAGGGCATCGGCGGTGAGGACGACAGCCTCTGGCTCGCGATCGAGATCGTCCATGCCACCGGCAGTGACTGCGCGGCAGACTGGACGCTGACGGTGACCGGCGGGACCTGAGCCTCCGATCAACCCGGGGGTGCGATGTCGCCGAGCCATGGCATCGGCTTCAGCTTGGACTCGCGAGCCTGCGTACCGACCCAGTCATCGTCCAGACGCTCGAAGTCCTCGGTGACGACCTCGGAGTCGCTCGAAACGAACCCGCGATAGGCAACGCCGTCGATCGTCACTTCGATCAGCCGCGGAAAGCCGGTGGCTGCGTGCAGCACCTTACCGACCAAGTTGCCCTGCTCGTCCGAGGGCTGGGTATGGACGTCGAGACCGCGTGGTTGATGAAGTCCAGGTGCGCGTCTGTCATCGGGAGACCTTGCCGCTGGTGGCTCGCGATCTCGCGCAGCGTGTTCATCACGGTGCCCAGGAGCATTCCCCTGCATCCACCGTGGCGGGACACAAATCCCGTCCCGAGGACCCGCATCGGTCCCAGGCAACGCTGGCAGACTTCGGATCATGGGGCAGCTCTGGCGCTGCGCGTTGTCAGCCGGTCCCACGGGTTTGGAGAGTCCCCCCCCCGTCAAGGGGCGTCTGGGCGGCAATAGCCGACGTTTGGAAACTCGGAATTCGGCGTCTCGAAGAAGGGAATGCATGCCGCATCGACTCCGCACGGCAGCGCTTGCAATGTGTCGCAGTACGGCGCGCAGCAGGGCTCTTCGTAGCTACAACCGGGGACTTGGTCTTCGTGCGCCCAAAATGTCCCCGAGGGACACTCGGGATGGAACACACCATCGACGTTGAGGCTCACGCCCTCTCGCAGGCACACGAAGTCGCCCGCCGGCCCCGGATAACACCCGGCCCCTTCCTCACACGACGGCTCGAGCGGGTCGCAGCTCGGCAAGCAAAGCGGAACATAGCTCCCGTTGTAGAGGCCGCACGTCTCACCGGGGTCTTCGCAGCCGAAGTCCTCTGAATCTTCGTCGCAGAACGACACGCATTCGCCTTCGAACGTGTCTCCCTCCACGCCGAGACACACCAGACCCGCGCCGCAGCTATCGGCCCCCGAGGACGCCACCCCCTCCACAACGCAGGGCTCGCCTCGGAGACCTGCCTCGGGCGCCAAGGGACGGCACTGGGCGGAGTTCCATACGTCCCCCCCGTCGTTCGCCCAGGGCTTGCACGCGGATCCGTCCCCACAGTCTTGCAGGAGGAAGGAGCACTTCGAGCAGTGGCCGAGAACGCCGTCGGGGAGGGAGGCACACGTCCCCTCGGAGTCGTCCGAGATGAACGTCGCTCCAACCTCCGACGTGCTTTCGCTGCCCGTGTCCTCCGACGTCGTGGGCAGCCCGCTGGTGGCCGTTGCGGTCGTCGCTCCACCGGTCAGGACTCCCGAGGATGTATCGAGCGCAGAGGTGGTCCCGCTTGAGCCGGAGGACGCTGGGCCGTCGGCGGCGGTTCCGTCTCCGCTCGTGGAGCCACAGGCCGCGCACAATGAGAAGATCAACAACCGGCGCACACCTAAAACTACCCTAGCTAACATTCCTGTCAACCGCCAGTTTCGTGGTTCGCGATACTCAACGCTATCCCACCGGCTCGATGCGCGTGCGCAGCGAAGTCCCCAGCGCCGCAATCCCAGCCCGCAGATTCTCCGCCTTGGGATCATCCGCCGCCACCGGGACGTCCACGTACAGCAGCCCGACGTCCTCATTCGTACCGAGCGACTGCCCGACGATGTTGACCCCCGACTCCGCGACCACCCGGTTGGTCTCCGAGAGCACGCCGGGCACGTTGCGGTGCAGGTTGATGATCCGGCTGACCGATCCGCTGACCTTCGGCGCGGGCACATCGAGGTTCGGCAAGGTGACCGAGCCCATCGTGCTGCCGAACTTGCGGAAGCGGTCGAGCGCCTGCGCGACCTCGAGGCCGATGTTGGCCTGGGCCTCCTGGGTGCTGCCTCCGATGTGCGGCGTCAGAATCACGTTGTCCAACCCACGCAGCGGACTCTCGAACGGCTCGGCGTTGCTGGCCGGCTCGCTCGGGTAGACATCGACCGCAGCACCCGCAAGCGCCTTGGACTCGAGTGCGATCCGCAGCGCGTCGATGTCGACGACCTTGCCGCGGCTGAGGTTGATGAGGTACGCGCCCTTCTTCATCTTGCCGATCTCGGCGGCCGTCATCATGTTGCGCGTCATCTCGGTGTCGGGCACGTGCAGCGACACGAAGTCCGAGGACTCGAGCAAGGCGTCCATGCTGACCACGGAGTTTGTGTTGCCCAGCGGCAGCTTCTTCTCGATGTCGAAGTACTGCACGTTCATGCCGAACGCTTCGGCGAGGATGCCAAGCTGGCTGCCGATGTGGCCGTAGCCGATGATGCCGAGCGTCTTGGCCCGCACCTCGTGTGCACCCGTGGCGCCCTTCTCCCACGAGCCGACATGTGCCGCCGCGTTGCGCGGGAAGATCCGGCGCGCCAGCATGACGATGTCCGCCATGACCAGTTCGGCGACGCTTCGGGTGCTGGAGAACGGAGCGTTGAAGACGGTGACGCCGTTCGCCCGTGCGTGCCCCAGCGCGACCTGGTCGGTACCAATGCAGAAGCATCCGACCGCGTCGAGCCGCGGCACCGCGTCGAGGACCTTTGCGGTGATGTGGGTCTTGCTGCGAATCCCCACCATGACGGGGCCCTCAGGAAGGGCCTTCAGCGCCTCGATGAGCTCATCCTCGGTGAGGCCCTTGTTGATTCGCGTGACGGCGTAGCCGTCGTCCATGAGCGACTTCTCGGCCGTTGCGTGGACTTTCTCGAGCAGGAGCGCAGATGCGGTCACAATCGGATTGTGGACCAAGCCCGAGGCCAGGGCCACCGCGTGATTTGCAGGCTCGTGCGGACCAGGCCTATGGTCCCGCCTCATGTCTCAAAGGGCCCTAAACCTGGGACGATTGGCCAAGACGCTTCGGCGGCACGCGAAGGACGGATGGCAGCGCGCGGTGTTCTCACGTCCTGGCGCAGATGACGAGGCCGCGCAGGTCTTCGAGGGGGACGACCTCGACGCGATGGTCGAAGCGGCCATGGACGCCGCCGGCGAGGGTCGGGTCAAGCAAGTGCTGGTCATCGACGAGCGCACCCGCGTCCGCGTGGACGCCCGCTACGGCAAGGCCAAGGTGCTGAGGCTCGACGAGGAGCGAAAGTCCAAGGTCATGGGGGGCAAAGATCGGGTTCTTCAGCCCGATGGCAGCGCCGATCTGCTGCGTGTCATCGGCATCATGAACGCCGACGGCACGATCTCCACCAAGTCCGCCAAGAAGTACAAGCAGGTCAATCACTTCGTCGAGCTGTGCCGGCCAGGCTGGGAACGACTGCTCGCCCACCGCAAAGCCACCGCCGAGGCGCCGCTTCGCATCGTCGATGTCGCGTGCGGCAATGGCTACCTCACCTTCGTGTTGGCCGAGGCGCTGAGGCTCGCGGAGATCCCCAGCACGCTTTGGGGAGTCGACATCCGCGAAGACGTCGTGGCCAACTGCCGCGAGCGTTCGGACGCGATGGGCTGGACCAACACCACGTTCACGGTCGGCCGGATCTCCGATGTCCAGCCGACCGAGCCCCCCGACATCTTGCTGGCCCTGCACGCTTGCGATACCGCGACCGATGAAGCGCTCGCGCTCGGCATTCGAACCGGAGCCCCCGTGCTCCTCGTCGCGCCCTGCTGCCAGCGCGAGCTCGCGGCCCAGCTCGAGAAGCGCTCGGACGGGGCGATCACGAAACACGGCCTGCTTCGGCGAGAGTACGGCTCGGTGCTCACCGATGCGCTGCGCGTCGAGATGCTGACGGCATGCGGCTACAAGGTCGACGTCGTCGAGTTCGTCGAGAGCACGCACTCCGCCAAGAACCTGCTGCTACGTGCCCATCGCAGGCCGGGCGCCGACAAGGCCCTCACTCCCGAGGCCCTCGCCAAGCTCCGCAAGCGCTGCGCGACGCTGGGGGTTGAACCCACGTTGCTCAAGCTGCTCGAGAATCCGCCATCGGCGTGACCCGCTCGCGCAGGATCATGGCAACCTTTGCAATGTGAGAGTTTGCGGAATCCTCGCGGGTTTGGTGTTGGTTGTCGCTTGCAACGATGACGGCGGCTCCAACGCAGCGACGAGCCTGACCACGCTTGGACCGGTCAGCGCGACTGCGACCAACAGCACGACGCAGGGCACCGATACCGGCGGGCCGACGAGCGGAGGCTCCCAGAGCGCGACGAGTGCGGATGACACCGGTGGCGGCCCGATCTTCGACATCGGCACCCTCCCCGATGCGGGTGGGCCCGGTATGACGGGGCCGGTGATCCCCGAGACCTGCGAGCAAGCCGAGGCCGGGGAGTCGTCGGTCGGCTGTGTCTTCTATGCCGTCGACATGGACAGCACGAGCGATGCGCTTCCATACGCCATCGTGACCGCCAACGTGCAGACCGATGTGCCAGCGAATGTCTCCGTTCAGACCCGCGAAGGAGGGGTTTGGACCGACATCGCGGCGCCGGTCACCATTGCGCCCCTGTCGCTCAACGAGTTCATGGTGCCCGACCGTCACCAGGAGAACACCGGGATTCGAGCCGCGGGCGCCTACCGCATCGTCTCCGACACGCCCATCGTCGCGTATCAGTTCAGCCCCATCGATGGTGCGTCCTCGTTCCTGTCCGACGCCTCGATGCTCTATCCCGTGCCGACGCTGGACTCGGTCAACCACGTCATCAGCACCAACTTCATCTCGTCCTCCGGAGGCGCCGGCTACCCCTACGTGACCATCGTCGGTACCGCTGATGGCACCAGCGTGCAGTTCACGGCCACCAACGCCACCACAGCCGGCGGGGGCATCCAGGCGGCCGCACCCGGCGAGACGATTACGATCGCTCTTCAAGATGGCGACGTGGCGCAGATCGTCGCGGCCAACCAGGCCAACTCCATGACGGGCTCGCGGATCGTGACCGACGAAGACCACCCAGTCGCGGTCTTGCCCGGTCACACGTGCATCAACATCCCGAGCAACGTCTGCTGCTGTGACCACCTCGAAGAGCAGCTCTCCGGCGTCCGCCAGTGGGGCCAGAACTTTGTCGCCGCACACATGCCCGTGCGCGCCGCTGGCAACCCTGAAGCCACGTTCTGGCAGGTCTACGCATCCGAAGACGGCACCACGATCTCGTTCGACTTCGACCCTGCACTCTCGGGCCTACCCGGGCCGGCGCTCAACCTCGACGCGGGCATGGTCGGGGAGTTCATGGTCACCGCGCCCGTGGGCACCGAAGCCGATTTCGGCATCACCGCCACCAAGCCGATCGGCGTCGTTGGCTATATGGTCGGCGCGGAGGCCCTCGGCTCTGACATCGGCGACCCTGCCATGGCGCAGTACGTGTCGGTCGAGCAGTTCCTCCCGCGGTACGTCGTCCTCGTTCCGGGGACCTGGGTGAACGATGTCTTCATCCTGACTCGCCCTGCCGGAGCCTCGATCACCATCGACGGCGTCGCGGTCGACGACACCCTGTTCGCGCCGGTCGGGGCCGGGACGTTCGAAGTTGCGCGCGTCCCCGTGCCCGACGGTGTGCACGTCCTCGATGGTGGGGATCAGAAGTTCGGCGTCGTCGTCGTCGGCTACGACCAGCACGACAGCTACGCGTACATCGGTGGAACCGGAACAGGCATCATCAACCCCAACCCCGAGGGCTAACGAGCGGCCGTGAGCAACGCCGAAGCAGACGCGTCGCGGCGCGCGAACCCGGGGGATGTGGTGAAAATGTCGGCCACGCTCGTCCTGCGACACCTCGTCGGATTTAGAGCAGAGCTCGGAGACAACGCTGTCGACGGCGCGCTGGAGAGACTCTCGGCGGAGTTACGTGACGAGGTCGACGCGCTCGTCGCGGGTGCCTGGCTCGACGTCGACAAGATCGACATCGTCTACGAGGGCATCGCCACGGAAGCGGGTCGTTCGCTGGAGGAGCTGTTCCCCACGATCATCGAAGCCGCGAACGAGCAGGTGTTCAACACGGTGTGGAAGGCGCTTCTGCGACTCGCTCCGGGGCGAATGATCATTCGGCGCGCCGCGGCTGTGTACCGAAAGAGCTACACGCACGGGGTGATGACCGCGCGAGACATCGAGGGCGGCGTCGAGCTCGACCTGACGCACTGGCCGGGTATCACCCGAAACCGGATCCTGGGCATCATCGCAGGCGCCCGAGCGGCCCTTCGGATCTCCGGCAGCGCGGATGCACGACTGAGCCACCGTCGGACGCCGGACGGTGTCTGCTTTGCGGTCCGGTTTTGAGCCGTCGCCACCACAACCAATGAAAAAAGGAGCCGGCGATCAAGCCGACTCCTCTTCACCGTCAAATGACGGGGTCTACCGAGTCTGGTTTAGACAGGGCGGACGTTTTCGGCGCGTGGGCCTTTGGGACCTTCGCCTTCAGTGAACGAGACCTTCTGGCCTTCGCGAAGTTGGTCGTAGCTCGTGCCTTCGACGCTCGACATGTGGAAGAACATGTCTTGGCCACCACCAGTGTCGATGAATCCAAAACCCTTGTCCGTGAGACGCTTGATCGTACCTTCAGCCATTTTCTTGTGCTTTCGATTACCGCTCCCTAGGAGCGGAAGGCCTCTCGATTGAGGCTAGCGGAGCATCTAGCACGTCCGTCTTCTAGTGTCTGGGGCTTTTCTTTTTTTCATTCTAGGGGGCCGTGTAGGCGGTCCCACGGAACGGTTGCGCCACTTGCGCGAAGGTACTGCGCCGCGCCCCTCGGAGCGATCGGGCGGTCTGGCGAGGCCCGAAGTTCATTTGTTCCGGTGTTTCGGGCCCTGTCACGGCTCTGGCCAGCGCATACCGGCCCGGTCGCTCAGCGAGAAACCCGGCGGAAAGAGCTCTGGAGTGAGGGCAGGATCCCCAAGGGCGAACACCTTTCCGGCCCGCACCCCGGAGCGATGCTTTCGCAGCCAGGCCGTCCAAACCCGCTTCAGACGCATCCCCTCAGCCGCGTCGGGCACCCCCGACGAACCATGGCCGCTGTGCTCGACGACGAAGAGCAGCTCCTCGAGCATTCGCTGGGTCATGTCCTCCTCGTCGAGGCGATCCACCCAAACCTTGGCGATCGCATCCCGAGAGATCCCGACGCTCACCGCCGTGGCATGAAGGCAGCTGATCAACCACCGATCGGTCGCGGTGGTCATCGCGGCGAGCACCGCCCCATGGACGGCCGAGTTCGACCCCGCCTGCCCCAACGCAGCACAAGCCGCATTCGCAAGCCCGACGTGGGGCTGGCCGAGCACCGTTGGGAGCTCCGCGCGAAGGCCTGGTTCCAGGGGCGCAGAGGTTCGTCGCAGCACCAATACCCCGAGCTGCGGAATGTCGTGCCGGAGCCACTTTGCCGCGAGCGCACCGTATCCCGAAGGTCGGCTCTCCTCGTCTGCGTGTTCGAGGATGTACAGCGCGATCTCTCCTGGAGTGGAGGGACTGGGTTTGGACGACACGCCCGCAGCCAGAAGAAGCTCGGCTGTGGCGATGAGCTCAGAGACCGCTGTGCGCGGCTCGGGATAGGGGATCGGCTCTTGGCGCGTCGCCTCCAAGCTGCGGTCGAGCGCTCGCATCACCCGCTGGACGTCACTGGGCTCCGCCACCGCCCCGAGCAAACGCGCCCCACGCATCACCCGCTGTGGATCGTTGGCGTTCAGAAGGGATTCGGCCAGCGCTCGTACATCGGATCCAAGAACATCGGCATTCCAAGTCCTCGCGACCCATGCAGCGTGTTCGGCCTCGTCGAAGCGCGGAGTCGAAGCGGTCGACGGCAGGCGCCGTTCTACGGCGTCGAGCGCTGCACTCGAAGTCTCGGGGTCGTGATGCTCCGCAAGCCCGAGCAAGACCGCGGTGGCTTCGACGGTTGCGATGCTCGCGATGCCACGCATCGCCCTGGGCTCACTCTCGATGATCGAGGCAAGCAGCGGGAGGTAGATCGGATAGGACAGGGCGGTGAAGTCCGCGAACGGACGGGCCCGCTCACCGACAGTTTTGCCCGCATCCGAGGAGATCGCCTGCATCCGTGCCACCACCAACTCCGCTTCCGCCGCAGACGGGACGGCGATCTCCAGTTCTCCCTCGACCCAGCGCTCGTCGTCGGGAGTGAGGGCCTCATCCTCCGACGTCCACCCGAGGTCGTGCGCCACGGCGATACGGTGCGTGCCCGCCGTCTCGAACCGGCGGTACCGGCCCAGCGAAACCGTGAACGCAAACTCCTCGCCCGGCTCGAGGTCGAAGTCTCCTCCCAGGCCCCCGAAGATCATGAACTTGGGATGAGGGTCGAGCAACGAGGTGCCCGAGGCGTCGGTCGCCGTCACCTTGATGCGAGTCGCCCGCGGACCGCCCCGGTAGTCGCCACCGAAGCTCACGCTCGTCCGGGCCTCGCCGACGTTCTTCGCGACGTAGTGCACGACGATGTTCTCACCCAGCAGCCACCGCTGCTTGGCCGTCTCCAGCGTGAGCTGTAGACCCCGGACTTCTTTCGTTCCAAGCACGATCGGACCTACAGGATCGCGTTCTTTCTCTGGGGCCGCGTCCTCTTCAACGGACGGTATGGGATCGGAGGATGGGCTCGCGGTGGACGGAGGCGTACAGCCAGAGAAAAGCCCCACGATGCTCGCCGCGATGAGACTTCGCATGACGAGTCACAGTAACAGCCGTAGAGCTGCCGCCGCTTCGGTCACTCAGCGTTTGGGGAGCGTCGCCGCAACCGCGTCGACGTCGAACGGCGTATCCGGCTGGATGAGGCCTTCGATGACCTCTTGCAGTGCAGCCCGGGCTCGGAACAGCCGAGTGCGCGCCGTGACGGGGGAGATGTCGAAGATGGCGGCGATCTCCGGACCGCTGAGGCCCTCCCAGTACGACAGCTCCAAGATCGTCTGCTGTTCGACCGGCACGCGCTGCAACGCTTGGAGCAGGATGTCGTGTTCCTGCCGGGCGGCGACGACAGAACTCGGCGTCATGCCAAGCGCAGCGACGGAGGTCACCCCAAGCTCCGGGTCGACCCTGCGCATCATCCGTCCGCGAGTTCGCAGGAACTGGTAGAGCTGCTTGCGGGCCGTCGCGAACAGGTACGTCCGAAAGCTCGCGTCACCACGGAAGCGGTCCTTCCCCTCCACGCAACCCATGAACGTGCGCTGGATGAGATCGTCGACGTCGTCCTCGTTGATCTTGTTGCGGAAGAATCGGCGGACGGGACGGAAGTGTCGGCGAAAAAGCACGTCGCCCGACGCCTTGTCACCTTCCCTCCATCGGTTCAAAAGCGCGTTGTCGTCGTCCGGCATCTTGCGAAGCGGCATCGAACGTAGCCGGTGCGGCTGATCACGGCAATCGTCGGGTCGGGCTTTGGACTTCGCGGGTCTGGGTGCTAACGCTCAGGGCGTGACGGATACGCGCGAAGATCGGGACGAGCTGCCCGACGGCCTGGAGACCGGGCTGCAAGTGGCGCGAATCTCCAGGGGCCTGTTCCAAGAGGACTCGCGACCTGCGCGGCTGGGACGATTCGTGGTCGTCGACCGGCTCGGCTCCGGGGCGATGGGCACCGTGCTGCGGGCGTACGACCCGCAGCTCGATCGCAGCGTCGCCCTCAAGATCCTACGCACAGAAGCAGGCACGCGCGACCGCGGCGCACGGACTCGCTTGGAGCGCGAGGCGAGGGCACTGGCCAAGCTCAACCATCCCAACGTGGTGTCCGTCCACGAGGTTGGGACGACGCAGGGGCAGATGTTTGTTGCGATGGAGATGGTCGAGGGTGACGACCTCGCGGCATGGCTGGCACAGCGGCCCGAGCCCTCCGGCCGATTCTCCGAAGCACTCGAGCTTCTGTTCCAGGCCGGGCGCGGATTGTCGGCCGCACACCGGGCCGGCGTCGTGCACCGCGACTTCAAGCCCGCCAACGTCCTGATCGGAGATGACGGCAGAGTGCGGGTCGCCGACTTCGGCTTGGCCCGAGTGGGCGCATCCACGGAAGTGCTCGAGTCACGAGACGCCGAAGCCACGGACTGCGAATCCGCATCGGTCACCCAAACCGGAGCGGTCGTGGGCACGCCCGCGTACATGGCCCCCGAACAGCGAGACGGTCGACCCGCCGATGCCCTGGCGGATCAGTACTCCTTCTGCGTCGCCGCATGGGAGGCGCTCTTCGGGGTTCGACCCGGTCCCAAGGCCGAGCTTGTCGTGCCTCCCGGTGCGGGGTCTCGGGCTCGGTCCGTCGCGGCGACCTTGAAGCGCGGACTCGCCTCAGATCGCACCGCTCGATTTGAGGACATGGCGACGCTGGTCGACGCCCTCGCAAAAAACCCTGTCCAGCGTCGCCGACGTCTCGCGGTCGGTGCACTTGGGATGATGGGTATCGCGGCGGTCTTCGCCGGCTATGGCGTCGAACGGTCATCGAGGTGCGACGACGTCATCGAACCCGCAGACGCGCTCTGGACCACCGCCCAACGCGAAGAACTCGAGCAGGGGTTCCGCTCCGTACAGTGGCCGGGGGCTGGGCAGAGCTGGGAACGCTTCGCCCGGGATGCAGACGCGTACGTCGAAGAATGGAAGCGCTCCATGCAAGCCAGCTGCCGCGCCGCTCGCATCGACCGGACACTGGACCGCGAGACCTACGAAGCACGCTCCGCTTGTTTTGAGGACCGACTCGCCCGCTTCGCCGGGGTGTTGGATGTCTACTCCGAGACGACCCGCGACCTGGTGGTCTCCCCGTTTTCGTTGTCACGCGCGGTGGGTCCGCTCGAGGTTTGCGTCGACCGCCCGCAACCTGTCGCGGAAGGCTCGCGACCGCTGATGAAGGCGCTGGGGCGAGGCCTAGGCGTCTTGCGAGCAGGCCGGATCGCCGAGGGAGCGGAGATCCTCGAAGAGGTTCTGAAGCAGGCACAGGCGCAAGAACTCCCGCTCGTCGAAATGCAGGCACTCGCCGCAATCGGCGAGACCCAAGACCGACTTCAGGGGCCGGAACACGCGGTCACAACGCGTGAACAAGCCTACTGGATGGCCCTGGAGCACGGAGACGATGCCCTCGCCGCCCAGGTCGCAAGCTCGCTCGCATTCGGTTTGGCGAGCACGCGGGACCTCGATGCCGCCGAACGATGGCTGAAACCCGCGACCGTCTTGGGCACCCGGGCGCGCCTCGGCCCTGACGAGCAGTCGGAAGTCGAAGGCTCCAAAGCACGAGTCGCCTACGCCCGAGGAGACCTCGACAACGCCCAGGCCCACTTCGAGGAAAGCCACCGCCTCGCGGTCGCGGCATGGGGACCGGACCACCCGCAAACGGTAGCCTCCGAGCAAAACCTGGCCCAAGTGCTGATCGGCCAACGAGAGTTCGACGACGCGATCGAACTCATCGAGCATTCGTTGCGCGTCCGACTCGAGCACTTCGGCCGGTGGCATCCCGACGTCGCCCGCGCGTACTCCACCCTGGGTGTCGCGTTGGGAATGAGCCTTCGGCACACCGAAGCGACCGAGCAGTTCGAGCGCGTGGTCGAGATTCTCACCGAGACGTACGGCCGCGAGCACCGAGAAGTCGCCTCCGCGCTCACGTCCTTGGGACAGGCGACGCAGGCCCTTGGAGACGAGGCCACAGCCGCGCGGTACTACAAAGAAGCCGTCGACATCTTCGCCAAGGTCACAAGCCCCAACGACACACAAGCCCTCACCGCACGCATGAACCTGGGGCGCTCGCTGATCTCCAACGGCCGCTGCACCGAGGCACTGCCGCTGCTCACCACGGTCGCAGACTCCCTCGCCGAGCGCTCCGCGAAAGACCCACGACTCGGGATCGCTCGATGGATGCTCGGTGCCTGCCAGGTTCGGCTCAGCCAACCCGGCGCCGCGGCAGAGCCCCTTCAGGCCGCGCTCGAGGCGTTCAAAGGCCGCCCGAACGAAGAGGGGGGCATCCTCATTGCCATCGCGCGCATGCATCGTTCCGCGGGAGAGCTCCAACTGGGGCGCGAGGCTGTCGTCCGAGCGATCGGGTTGCTTCGCGCCGAGGGTGCCGATCCGATCGTCCGGGCGGAGGCACTCACGGTGCAGGCGTGGCTCGCTCTGGACGGCAGCGATCTCGACGGCGCGCTCCGACACGCGCGCGCGTCGGCTGAGATCTATCGAAACTCTTCCACCTCCCCGGCGCTACGCGTAGGCGGATGGGGCGAAGCCGCTCGGGTCCTCGTCGCCGTCGGCGCCCCGAGCGAAGCCAAGGCCACCGCCCTCGAAGCCCATGCCCTGATCGAGCCCCCCGACGTCGCCAGGCAGCTGGCACCCGTGCTGACAACCGAGCTCTATCTTTCCTTGGCCGAGGCTGAGATCGCGACGGACGCCGACGCGTCGAAACGATGGGCCGAGCGAGCACTCTCCTCGTTGAAAGACGCCGGTCCGTCTCACGATGCGGACCGTCAGCTGGCGCGCGAGCTCGCAGACACGCCTTAGCGCGACTCGAGCACGTCCAGGAGCGCGCCGAGGTTTTCTCGCAGCGCCTCGATCCGCTTGGTCCCAAGCTCTTTCACCAGGCCTTCCTCAAACTCCGCCAGCACGGCCAGGCCGTCCAGCAGAATCAGGCGACCGTCTCGCCGGGCAAACCGGACCAGCTTGGCGCGGCCATCGGTGGGATCGGGGACGCGCTCCAGCACATCCATGGACTCGAGTTCGGTCACGAGCTGTCCCACGGCCTGCTTGCTCAGACCCATCCGCTCGGCGATGTCCGTGATCCGGCTTCCTTCCAAGTCGATATAGGGAAACAACGTCGTGTGCGCGGGGCGAACGTCTTGCCACGTCAGCTCCCGAACCCGCGCCATCGCTTGCTCGTTGAGCAGTCGGGCCGCCTTGATCAGCACCTGGCCAAGGCTCGCCCGCTTGCGGGCCTCCAGCTCCGCGATGTCCTTGGGGTCAACCACCATGGAGAATATGGTCAAGCATACTTGACTATTTAGTCAAGCATGCTTGACTATCGTTCGAGATGGACGAAACAGGTCTAGAACCGCTGGCCGAGGGTCTCTGGGGAACCGAGCATGACCACTTCATGAACGGCGTCGTGCACTTTCGCGGGCGCATGACGGTCGTCCGGCTGGAGTCGGGCGGCTTGCTGCTGCACTCCGTCGTGCCGATCGACGATGCGCTCGCCTCCGAGTTGGCAACCCTCGGCCCGGTCGAACACATCGTCGCGCCCAACCTGCTTCACCACACGCACCTCGCCCCTGCCATCGAGCGCTACCCGAACGCGACCGTTTGGGGTGTCCGAGGACTCGCAGAAAAGCGCAGTGACGTCCGGTTCGAGAAGACGCTTGGCGACACCGCGCCAACGTGGGCCGGCGAGCTCACTCCCCTTCAGATCGCGGGGATCCCGTGGGCAACCGAGACGGTCTTCTTCCACAAGGCGACCAACAGCCTGGTCGTCACCGACCTCGTCTTCAACGTGCACGACGTCCAGGGCTGGATCTCACCGTGGGTGTTTCGAATGGCGGGCGCGTACCGCCGTTTCGCCCAGAGCCGTTTGCTTCGCCGTGCGATCAAGGACGCGAGTGCAGCGTCGAGCAGCGTCGAAGAGATGCTTCAGTGGCCGATCGAACGCGTCATCATGGCCCACGGGCGCGTCGTCGATCGCAACGCAAAGGCGCAGCTGGTCGAAGCCCTCGAACCCATGATGCAGCGACCCGCACTCGCGTCTGCATCCTGAGACCGGCCCCCGTGAAACATCGGGGTCTGCACCCCTCGGACCGGTCTCCCCCTGCCCCCGACAACAGCGCGATCGTGCCCATCAGCGTCCGCAACGTTTGGTGATCCCACTCGAATTACGAAGTGACACCGAGTGCCCACATGATACGGTCGAGCGATGGCCCGCTACATCGACGCTCGAGCGACGGTCCTGTCCGCGGTTCTCCTTGCAGGGTGCGGGAGTGGCTCCTCAGGACAGGGTGACGGCGACGCGTCGTCGGGCTCAGCGGAGACCCAACCTCCGGATTCTCGAGGCACCACCGGGGGCGAAACCGACGGCGCCGACGAGACGGGAAGCACCACCGGAGAACCCAGCGAATGCCTCACCGACGAACGTCACTTCGCCTGGGAGGTCTGGTCGCAGACACTGCAGACCAAGTGTCTGGCCTGCCACAGCGATCAGGGCCTCGCCTCCGCCACTCGGTTCGTCCTTCGTGATGACAACGGCGATTCCGCCGCGCTCGAGGCCAACTACGCGGCCTTCATCGACCTCGCAACCGAGTACGAGGGTGACGATGATCGGCCTGTGATCCTGCGGAAGCCCCTGGGAGAACTCGGACACGGCGGGGGCCCGGTCATCACCGAAGACAGTGCGGACTATCGCCGGCTCGACGAGGCTGCGATGCGGCTCGACGCGCCCACGACAGAGTGTGCCGACGACCTCGACTTCCTCGCGGGCGTGGAACTGGAGTCGCCGTACGCGACGCTGCGCCGGTTCGCACTCAACTTCGCGTACCGCCTGCCCAGCGCCAGTGAGATCGCCCGGGTCGACGAACAAGGCGAGGCGGCGCTCGGGGACATCATCGAGGAGATGATGGATGAGGAAGCCTTCAGCGACCGAACGGCAGAGGGATTCAACGATGTGTTCCTCACCGAGGGTGCCGCCTTCAACATCGCCGGCCTCGGAACGGTCAATCACCCAACCCTGTTGTGGTTCCTCGAGCTGCCTGAGCCCGAACGCGGCATCGCACTGGGCTGCACCTCGGACGGGATTGTTCTGGCTGGCAACGCCCTGATCAAGAACATCGTGTCCGAGAACGAGCCGTTCTCCAACGTGCTCCTGGCGGACTACACGATGGTGAACCCGTTCTCCGCCCGGTCCTTCGATGTCTTCGACGACATCACGTGGACCGATCCGGAAGACCCCGAGGAGTTCCACCCGGCTCAGCTTCACTTCAGCGGCGCGGAGACCGAGCTCCCGCATGCGGGCATCCTCAACAACTACATCTACCTGGACCGCTACCAGTCCACGCCCACCAACGTGAACCGGGCCCGGGCGCGTGCGTTCCTCCTGCACTTCCTCGGCGTCGACATCCTCCAGTTCTCCCCCGAGAACTCCGACCCGCTCGCGACCATCGCCGAGTACGAGAACCCGGTTCGCGACGCCAGCGACTGCGCGATCTGTCACCTCGCGGTTGACCCCATTGCAGGCGTCTTCCGCAACTACCAATCCGATGCCGCCCGGTATCCGGGTCCGGTCCCCGAGGATACGTTCCCTGCCGGCTTCGAGCTCGCCTCAGACGACGACGAGACGGTGCCGGTCGCCGAACGCACCTGGACCGATGGGTTGCTTCCCGCGAGCCGCGAGTTCGACGCGCTGCTGTGGCTTGGCGAACAGGCTGTTGCCGACCCTCGCTTCGCCACGACGATGGTCGAGCACATCTTCGGCATCGTCCTGGGCCGACCCGTCCTGCGCGCGCCCTCCGGCGAGCTGACGCCCCAAACGCAAGGCGCGTTCCTGGCCTACGAGGCACAACGCGAGGCGCTCGCCGAGTTCCGTGATGTGTTTGTCGACTCGAACTACAGCGTCAAGGCCGTCGTGAAGGCCATTGTCTTGTCGCCATTTTACCGAGCGCGGTTTCAAGACGCCGACTCGGACGAAGCGGACGCGATGCGCTTCGATCTCGGCGCGGGTCAGCTCATGACCCCCGAGCAGCTTCACCGAAAGATCCTCGCGATCTTCGGCGACTCGTTCCAGACCTACCCTGCCTACGAAGACGCCCTGATGGAGTTCGGGCAGTACCGAATCCTGTACGGCGGCATCGACTCGACGGAGGTCACGGAGCGTATCGGCGAGCCCAACGGCCTGATGGCAGGGATCCAACAGCTCGTGGCCAACAACGTGTCGTGCCGCCAGGTCTCCCGTGAGTTCGACCGACCCCCCGGTGAACGCCTCCTGTTCGCCGACGTCGAGCTCTCGACCTTCACAGGCGCCGACGAAGACCAGGTCCGCGACACCTTGGTCCATCTGCACGAACGGGTCATCGGCGAGCGGCTCGCGCCCGACGATCCCGCGATCGACATCAGCTACGACCTCTTCACCCGGGTGCGAGATCGGGGCGCTCAGGAGCTCGCCCGTGGTGGAGTTTCGCTTTCACTTGGCCGTCCGTGTGAAGCGGGCAGCATCGTCGACGACCCCGACTACGTCGTACGAGCTTGGGCCGCGGTGCTCAACTATCAGATGCAGTCGTTTGAGTTTCTGTACCAGTAGACGCGGAGCGTGATGAACATGGATCGACGAACATTTCTTCGAGCGCTCGGAGCCGGCGGGGTTGCGCTGGCAGCCTCCCCCTCACTCACACACGCTGCTGAGCCGTACGACGGGCCCCTGCTGCTGACCATCAACGCACTGGGTGGCTGGGACGTCAGCAACTTCTGCGACCCCAAAGGCACCGCGATGAACCAGCGCTACGACACCGGAGACATCGAGTCCGCCGGCGCCATGAACTACGCTCCGCTCGACGACAACGCCGCGTTCTTCGAGCGATTCCACGAGGACATGCTGCTGCTCAACGGCATCGACATGAAGACCGCTGGCCACACCGAAGCCGCCAGGCATGTGTGGAGCGGGGTCCAAGCCGACAACAACACGCCGTCGTTGGCGGCCCTGTTCGCTGCCCACCACGTGATGGGCTCCGATGCCCCCACGCCGTTCATCAGCTACGGTGGATTCTCCCGCACCGGAGACCTCGTGCCGCTCACCCGGTTGGGCAACCCCCTCACGCTCGCGAGCATCGGTCTCCACGAACGGGAGCGCGGTATCCCCAACCAGGGACGCTACGTGGACGACTTCGCCCTCGAAGAGATCTACGCCGCCCGCCAGGCTCGTCACGATGCGGCGCCCACAGGCGAGCTCCCTCGCTTCCGGGCCCAGCGCGCCACCTTGTTCGGCAACCAGCTCACGGTCCCGCTGCTTCGCCGATACCAGGAATACATGCCGGACGTGAACAACACGCTCGACGTGTGGCAGTCGCAGATCGCGACGTCGCTGGCGTGCCTCAAGGCAGGTGTCGGGGCATCCGCCAGCGTCTACGTGAGTGATTTCGACACCCACTCCAACCACGAGGAGCTCCATGGACCCAAGCTCATGGAGCTGCTGGCCGCGATTACATTCGCGATCGACCGCGCCGGCGAGCTCGACCTGTTGGAACGAATGACGATCGTCATCACCTCGGAGTTCAGCCGGACCCCGGAGTATGGCCTCAATGGTGGCAAGGACCACTGGCCCAACAACAGCATGCTTCTAATGGGTCCTGGGATCACCGGAAACCGGGTCATCGGCGCGACCGACGAAGGGCTCGTCCCGCGCAACCTCAACCTGGAAACACTCGAACTCGACGACGCCGGCGAACGCCTCCTCCCGGGCCATGTGCACGCCGCCCTCCGAGAACACCTCGGCCTTTCGGAGTTCGGCCGCGACACGGGCTTCGACCTCTCACTGCCGAGCGTTCCCCTGTTCGCCTAGCAGATCGGTCTGCGCGGCCCGTTGTGGAATACGGAGCCCACAACGGGCGTCCGTTGGGCCGCGAAGGGACACCCTTGTGCCTGTCCGTTTCGGGCTTCGATCGCTAGTATTGGAAGGTGGCTGGCCCCTCCGACCCCACTCCTGTCGCCGACGTGCGGCCGCTGGTGGCGTTTGGGGACTTCAACTGCCCGTTCTGCTATGCGCTCGAGGAGCGGCTGACGACCCGGACCGTCGATGCGCACGTCGAGTGGCGACTCGTAGAGCACGCACCGGACCTCCCCGCAGCCATGGAAGACGCCACTGCGGAGGAGCAGCACGAGCTGGCGCAAGAGATCGCCACGTTGATCATGCGAGCGCCCGACGTCGAGATTCACAGGCCGTCGTTTCGGCCCCGCAGTGGCCCCGCGATCCGGGCACTCATCGCGGCGAGCCATATCGATGCGACCGCCGCAGATGAATTTCGGCTCGCGTTGTTTCGGGCGCTATGGCTCGAGGGTCGCAACATCGCCGACAGCCTTGTCCTGGATGCGGTTGCGTCCGCCTGCGGGATTCGAGAGCCCCTCGACGGCTCCGCCTACGTCGCGACAGCCACCGAATGGACGGCTCAGTGGCGCGCTGCGAAGTTCAATCGCATCCCCTGTCTCGTCTCCAGGACCGACGCCAAGCTCCTCGGGCTGTCGACGGTCGAACGCTTGGACCTCTTCCTCCGTTCGGGAATCTTCGGCTCTCAAAGCGACGATGCCTGCGCGCTATCCGAGCCATGACGCGACCGAGACCGCCCGACATCAGTCCTCCGGCGAGGTCAGCTGGGCGCGCACCTCGATCTCAGCCAGGGTCTCGGCGTCGATCCGAATGATCTCGCGATAGACCGGCGACTCACACATGCACGGGCCCGACTCGTAGCGAACCGATACCAGCGCGACGCCGGTTTCCGCATCCGAGAAGACGTCCTGCGGGTTGGGGCCGTGGTACCAGCACATGCCCTCGTCCGGGGCGCGCATTCCCATGGGGTCGAGGGACGCAAATCGGTGCTACGGGGCGATCGGCGGCAGTTCTTCAGCCGGCCGACGGCACTGCCGGCTCTGCGACCGTCGCCGGCTCCACCTGCGCGGCCGGCTCGACGGGAGCCGCCGCTTCCACCTTCCCAGCCTCTCGCGTGGACGGAGCAGCCCCGTCCAGCTGGGGGTCATTCTTGAGCGAAACACATCGACCGCGGACCGATGCCTCGTAGAGAACCACGTTGACGATCAACAGCGGGACGATGACGCGTCGGTGCTTGGGGTGCGCCATCATCAGCGCATCGCATCCGGTCACCTTTCCGACCGCGTTGTAGTAGGCGTTCTCTTCGACCTCGGCGGCGCTCGTCTGACCGCCGACGGGGAGCGACAAGAAGAACCAGCGCGTGGCCTTCGAGTCACCGGCGGTCGTGTCGAGGACTTCGTATTCGTCCCGGGTCAACGTGCTGATGTCGCGGCCCGTCTGCGCGACGGAGACGCTGGTCGAGACGCTGGTGTCGCCCTTGCCCCGACGGCGCCGGAACAAGCCGCAACCCGGAGCCGGCAACGCGATGAGGGTGACGAGAGTGCCGAGAAGCAAACGACGAGATCGCATGCCCGCGTTGTAGGCCGGCACAGCTCGGAGGCCAAGAACCGATCGCGGGGTGTTGTGCCGGGGCGCACGATCGAGTCGATCGCGGATGAGACTCGCGTCACGACTGCAGCGTGGTCACGAAGTCCGCGACGATGTCTTGCGGGTCTTCGAGCCCAACCGACACACGAATCAGCGCATCGCTCACGCCCGCGGCCTCCCGCTCTTGCGGCGTCATGCCCTTGTGCGAGGTGTCGCAAGGCCTCGTGACAAGCGTCTCCGGTCCGCCAAGGCTGGGAGCGTTGACGGCCAAAGAGAACCCACGCACCAGCCTGGCTGCTGCATCTCCGCCGCCCTTGAGTTCGAAGCTGAGCATCCCGCCAAACCCTTCCAAGAGCTCGCAGGCGCGCTCGTAGTGGGGATGTGACGTCAGCCCCGGGTAGTGAACTCGGTCCACGTTCGGGTGTCCTTCGAGGGCTTGGGCGAGGGCCAGCGCGGAGGTGTTTTGGTGGCGCACTCGGACGCCGAGCGTCTTCAACCCGCGGTGCAGCAAGAAGCAGGTGTGGGGATCGAGACAGGCCCCGAGATGATCGAGCTTGCGGCGCGCGACATCGACCAGAGCCTGGCGTCCCGCGATGGCTCCGGCTACCAAATCCGAATGGCCGTTGAGGTACTTCGTTGCAGAATGCAACACCAGGTCGAAACCGAGTGCCACCGGACGGAGGTTGACCGGGCTTGCGAACGTGTTGTCGACCATCGAGACCAAGCCGTGCTTGCTCGCCAACGCAGCGAGCTCGGGCAACGCCGCCAACTGGACCAACGGGTTCGCGAGCGATTCGCAGTACAGCACCTTGGTGCTGGGGCGGATCGCAGCCTCGGCCTGTGCCGGTTCATCGCACGGAAAAAGCGAGACCTCGATGCCAAGCGCCGCCAGGTCCTCCATGAACAAGGAGTGCGTCCCGCCATACAGCGTGGATTGGGCGATGACATGATCGCCGGGCCTCAGCACCGAGAGCAACGCGGTTGAGATCGCAGCCATGCCACTGGCGGTGACCACCGCAGCCTCGGCGCCTTCGATCGCAGCGATCTTTCCGTGGAGCGCGAGATGGTTCGGCGTGTTGTTGAGCCTCAGGTAGCGGAGGTCGTGATAGGAGCCCGCCTCACCACTCTCGAACGTAGAGGTCTGAAAGATCGGCATGGACACCGCCCCCTCGATTCGGGGCTCGGGTTCTCCGGCGTGGATCAGCTGAGTATCGAGACGACGCTTGGACATGGCGAACTAGTTGTGGGCTTTGGCGGCCGCTTCCGCGGCTGCGACGGCGGCTCTTTCGGCCGCGGCTGCTTCGTCGGTGGCTGCCCGACTGCGGTCGATGTACTTCATGAATGCGGGAACGGTGATGCCGGCGACGAGCCCCAAGAGGAAACTCGCGGACATGGCCACTGGGCCCACCCCACCTTCGAGCTGCCCCGCGCGGACCTTGTACCGAAGCGTACGGGGCGAGGAAGGATAGGCGGAGGCGAGCTCGCCGTACGTGTCCGCAGAGTCGGCCCCGGCGATCACCTTCCCCAGCGCGGCCAGAGCGGCCTTCCCTTCATCGGTCGTGGCATCCGCGAAGGACTCGACCGAGACGTGAAGCACCCGCTCCTTTTGGGGGTGGGTCAGCCACATCGCGACCGAGGACAACGGGCTCACCGCATCATAGGCGGCCGAGATGAGTTTCGGATCCGCGAAGTCGGACCCGGGTGTGGAAGCGACCGCGGCCTGAAGCGTCTCCCGGACCACGGACGCTTGGAGTGCATCAAAGGGGAGGTAGAAGGCGACCGCGGTCTCTCCGGACCGAAGCGCAGCCGCGAGGTTTCCAGGCACGCCGTCCATCGAGGCGGTCGCTGGCTTGTAGCTGGCCACCGTCTTGACCGCCTCCTGCGAGCCTCCAAACACCGCGCCGGCGTACTGCCCCGCCGAGAAACCGTACGCGCTGGGCTCGAGCTTGAGCGCATCGACCATCTTCTGGCCCTCCTCGTCGATGGCAAAGTTGACGTGAAGCGCCTGGGTGGTGCTGCCGCCGACGTCCACGGGCTCAACTTTCACCGTTGATCCCGGGGGGAGCTGGGCCTTGAGCATGTCCGTCTGAAGGGCTGCGAGCGAGACCAGACCCGATGCGGGGAACGGGTCGTTGACACCGACCAGCGCCGCGCCTGCGGTCCCCTTCACACCTCCGACGAGCATCTCTCCGGTCAGCGTCTCGGTCACGTTCTTCACCGGGCCCGGCGCCTGGCCGATCTGGTCTTCGAACGCGGCCAAAGACACATTTCCCCAGATGAACGCAGCGCCCGGCGTCAGCATCCCGAGCGCGTCAGGCTTGGCTGCGACGAGGTACTTGCCGAGTTCCTCCGCAACGTCAGCCAGGCTGACCACCACGTGCATGCGACCGGGCGGAGTCGAGACCGCGGCCAGGACCGGACCCTTGGGACCCTCCAGCCGAAACAGCGCGTTGCCCTGCTCGACGTCGAACCCCGTCAAGCGTTCTTTGTACGCGGCCACAAAGGCCGCCCCATGCTTGCCAGGGGTAAGGCCCTTGAGGACCGCCTCATCCTCGCCGCACGCGGCAAACCCGGGCATCGCAGGCGGCGCGACGCACGTCGGCGGAAGATCCGTGTCCTTCACGCCCACGGCCTTCAGCGCCACCTTGATCGCGCTCGGGTCGTCCGAGGCGGTCCCGTACACCAGAACACCGGGGCCCTCGAGAAACACGACCCCCTTGTCCATGTCGACCTTCGCCTCGATGAGCGCGTCGCGGAGCTTGGACACCTCCTCCAGAACGACCAGCACGTCTTCCACGTCGGCTTCCTCTTTGAACCGTTGCAGGACAGTGGGCGCAGCCGTGCCGACGAAGGCGTCGAACAGCCGAAGCAGTGCAGCGGGATCCCGAAGCGCGATGTAGTAGTCGTCCGCTCCCGGGACCAGGTCCAACAGAGGCTCGAGCGCGGCGGCGTACTCGATGCTCGGCTCTGCTCCGGCCGTCGGAGTCCCCGGGGGCAAACCGACTGCCAAGTCCATCGGCGCCGGCTTGGCTACGCCCACCGGGTCGCTTGCATCCGCCGTCTCCCCGGCCTTCTCCTTCGAGGATGCGGCCGGCTCGGGTGACTTGCAGGCCGAGGTCGTGAGCGCCACTGCAAACGCACCACAGGCGAGCTTCGAGAGGGACGAGCGAATCACCGGCGCACAGTAGCAAGTTGGCCGGCGCGATGACGGGCGCAGCTTCGACCCATCACCCGAGGCCAAGGGGCTCGTCGCCGACTGCGTTCCAGAGAAGGCGCGTTACGCTTCGACAGGGTCGACGGGGTCCAGTTCCGCATCCGACAACCAGCGCTCGAAGATCGGGAGTACCGGCGCGGTGAGTTCGGTCGGAACGTCAACGTCGCCCTGCAGAATGTGGAGCCACGGTGACGACCTCTCGCCGCCTCGATTCCGGTGGCGGATGACGAAGCTCGAAATCGCAGACTTCGGGATCCGGGTGTCCACCCCCTGACTTCGCAACAACACACCATCAGCCAACAAGAACAGACCGCGCTCCAGCCGACTCTCCACCGCGCGTGTTCGGCGAGCTTCGGACCGTAGAAGCAACGCGATTCCGACCAACGCAAGGACAGCAACGCCGGTCGCCGGCCACTTGTAGACCAAACCATCGGCCCAACAGACGGCGGCCCCGACCCCCGCACAGAGCATCACACCGAACAGGGCGGGCAGTCCGAGGCTGCTGGGCGTGAGTTCATGAGCCCCGTCGGGGAACCAGATCGTGCCATCTGCAAACTCGAAGCGTCGGGCCTCGAGCGCACGGGCGGCCTGTTGGCGGACTTCGCCCGTCGCGAACTCTGCTCGAAGTCGATCCCAATCTACGTTCATGAGCCTGGGTGGATGCTACCCGGGCGAGGGCCGACGAGCGAAGACAGGTGCGGGCCGCTTCAGCGCGCCACCCAGGCGGCGGCTACGAAGACCACGCTCGCGGCGGCCGAAAAGACGGTCCGCAAGTGGTTGTAGCGGGTCCAGTCCCGAAGGTAGGTGGTCCACACCTCGGCCGCGGACGTGCTGGTCGGGTCGAGTGCGTCGAGGCCATCGTTCAAGGGCACATTGAACGCCGCGGTGCAGACGAACATCCCCAAGACGTACAGCAAACCGCCCGTGACGAGGTACGACGATCCGGGGACACCCCAGCGAACGACCCCCCATACCCCGAGGCCAAGGCTGGCCACCGTCGAGGCGAAGAACAACACCATGAAGCTCGAAGAGAGGATCACGCGGTTGATCGACTGCATGGCGGCAATCCCTTGCACTCTCGGCAGAACGGCCAACGAGCTCATGACGAAGCTCGAGAAGGCGAGATAGATCCCCGCCATCAGCGCGCAGGCGAGCGCGGTCACCCAAATCGTCGTTTGCATGACCACACTTTGGGGGATCCTCAGGTATGAACCCAATGACCAGTCTTCGTACCACCATGAGCATCGCTCATGTCGGGATGCGAGCAGACTGCAAGCGGCTCGTCCCGAGGCCGACCGAAGCGTGGCTTCACGCGGCGAATTCGAGGTCCCGCGCCCACCCGGGAAGGGAGACAGGCTGCTCCATCTCCAGTCCGTTCTGTTCGCAGCGCTTTCTCAGCTGCAGGCGAGCGTGGTGCAGTCGGCTCTTCACCGTGCCACGGGGCACATCGACGACCTCCGCGATCTCATGGGTCCGCAGCCCCTCCCAGTAGTAGAGCTCGAGGACGACCTGCATCTCGACCGGTATCTCGCGAAGCAAGCCGAGGAAGGTCTGCTGCCACTGCATACCGGCGACGATCTGGCTGGGGCTCGCATCGATGTCGATGACGCTGCTGTGGGCAGGGTCAAAGGCGCCGGCCTTCTTGCCACGGTAGTGTTCGAAGAGCACGTAGCGGGCGACCGAGAACAGGTACGTACGGAAGGAACTTCGCCCCTCGAAGCGGTCGCGTCCGACGACGCAGCGTTCGAACGTCGTCTGGGTGAGGTCTTCGCAGTCCCCCCACGCCTTGTTGCGAAAGAACCGCTGCACGGCAGAGAAGTGCTTTCGGATGAGCTGGTCGGCTGCCGAGGTGTCGCCCTGTCGCCATGCTTCGAGCAGTTCCGCGTCCTCCACCAAGGACGAGGGTACCTCAGTGCTCCTCGGCCAGATACTCGGTGAGCCAGTCGCGCTCGGGACCGATGGCTTCGTCGTCCCCGCCATCGAACAGCTCCAGAGCCCGCGCGGCCTCCTCGCGAGCCTCTTGGTGGCGCTCTTGCTTCGCCAACGCCTGGGTGAGCGTCGTCCGCCACATGCCTTCGCGGAGCTTGATCACGTTGGTGTCGCCGGTCCGCTCCAGCAGATCGCGAATCTTGGTTTCCGCCGCGGCGGGGTCGTTCGCGGCGAGGTCGGCGTTGGCCAAGATCGCGAGCGACATCGTCTGAAGCTCGAAGCTGACGTTGTCCGCGTCGACGTAGCGGGTCAGGCCGCCGCGTGCCTCAGCTTCCGCGTCGGCGTCTTCGAGGCACTGGTAGACGAGCACAGCGAAGATCCAGCCTTGGGTGTTGGCGGACGCAACCGGAGATGAGAACTCCGCGATCGGGGTGTCCCCTTCTGCTTTGCGGATACCGGCGACGCAGTCGTCTGCGAGGGCTCGTGTGTCGTCTCCGCAGTCGAAGCCCATGGCGAACCCGGCGGCCATACACACGGCGTAGTTGTATTTTCGGTCGCCGGGGTTCAGCGTCTTTCGGGCAACCTCCGCGGCTTCCAGCGCGAGCGCGAGCGCCCGGTCGTAGTCTCCAGCCCGGTTCGACATGCCCGAGGCGGTGCTGAGCGCGGTGAGAATGCGATGGTCTTCGTCGCCGTAGGCGTTACGAACCAGCTCGAGCGCTTCTTCGGCGCTGGCGAGCGCCTCGTCGGGCCGGCTCGCTTGGTCGAACACGCCCGCGAGCACCTGGAGGGCGGTGGCGACCTCCGGGTGCCCAGGGCCATAGCGGATCTTCAGGGTCTCGATCGCCTGCTCGAGTTGCGGCTCAGCGTCGTCGAATCGCCCCGCCGACACCCAGGTTCTGCCGCAGTCGAGCCTCGACTGAGAGGTGGGGCCTTCAGGTGCGGACTCCGCGAGCGCGATCGCTTCGTCACAACGTGATGCGGCCTCCGGGATGTTCCGCGCGAGAGCCAGCGTCCGCGCCAAAACGGTGAGCGCTTCAGCGCGGGCACGAACCGACCGACCCGAACGTGCCGACAGCGACACCGCGAGCTCGGCCCACCGCAGGGCTTCCTCGGGCTCTGTACGCTGCGCCACGGCCCGCGCAAGCAGCAACGCGGCGTCGCTGGCCTGCACGTCCAGACCAACGGAGAGCGCTGCGTTGAGAGCGTCCGTGGCCGGAGTCTCCGCCTCGTCGGGCTTGTCCTGCTCGAGCGATGCCCGGGCAGCCAGCATTCCGGATTCGACCACAATCCGGGTTTGCCCTGCCTTCAGTGCCCCACGAAGCACCCCGTCGGCACCCGCACGAGCCTCGGAGAATGCACCGCGCGCGAGGGCAACTTCGGCGTCTCGAAGCTGCTGTTTGAGCGTGGACTCCGGAGCCGTCGTCGCGGTGGTGTGTGGACGCGTCCGGGTTTGTGCACACGCCTGCGGATCGAGGCTGTCGCCCAGAGCCGCGGCCAGCGTGTCTACCGATCCCTCACCGAGGGGGGCCTCGAGCAGCGCGTCGAGGGTGGCTCGCTGCCCCTCGAGACACGCCCTCTGCTCGACCCGGGCAGGCGTGGGATCATCCGCGCATGCCTCGGTCCAGGACTCGACCCAAGCCGTCGCGCGCGCGTCGATCCTCGCCCTCGTAGCGTCGGCGAGAGCATCTGCGTAGGAGGTCTTGGTGCCGCGAATCGCGGCGGCCATCGCTCCCGCACGCGACGGCGTCCACGTACGCCCAACCACTTCGCGAGCTTGATCCGCACAAGGCACTGTGGCCACGGCATCGGGGCGCAAGAACCAACCCACCCCGGCCGCGGTCGCCAACGCAGCCGCTCCTACGACCCCTCGGGTCCGACGCTTCCGCTGACCGATCCCAGACGCCAGAGCATCGGCGAAGGCGTCCATCGACGGAAACCGCTCCCGCGGGTCGAAGCGAAGCGATCGGTAGAGCGCTTCTCGTAGCCATCCCGGAACCCGTCGCGGCGCCTGCTCCCGGTAGCTCGGGACTCCGATGTCTTCGACCGCCGGGGCGCGCTTGGTCGGGCGCCGTCCGTACACCATCTCGAACAGCGTGACGCCCAGCGCATATTGGTCGGCCCTCGCCGTCGGCTCTGCTCCGTCGAACTGTTCGGGTGCCATGTACGCGGGCGTGCCAGCGAGGGTTGTCTTCAGCCCATCCTCGTCCAGGTCACCACCGAGCGGCTGCACATGCACCAACCCGAAGTCGGCGACCTTGGCTCGACCGTCGGAGCCGATGAGGATGTTCGAAGGCTTCACGTCGCGGTGCACGAATCCCGCCTCGTGCGCGGCGGCCAGGCATCGGGCGGCAATCTCGACCTGCGTGGCGATCGCCGAGAACGATCGAGTTTCGGCACGTGCCCAAGCATCCAGCGTTCCTCCCTCCGCAAGCTCCATCGCGATGAAGGCTCGATCGCCGATGGTGCCGACCTCGTACACCGTCATCAGGTCGGCCTGCTCGAGGGCGGCCATCGCTTGCGCCTCCTTGCGTAGCCGAACCAGGGCATCGGCATTGGCGCTCTGCTTGAGCAGTTTGAGCGCCAGCGGACGGCGGAGGTCGGGGTCGATCGCGAGGTAGACCTCGCCGAATGCACCCTCGCCGAGCAACATCTCGATCTCGAATCGGCCGAGGCGCTCCGGTTGGTCCTTCTGCCCGGTCATCGACTCGATGAGCCTCGACACCCGGCGACGGTCCGCGAGTTCGAGTCCCATCCCCGGTGCTCGGGGAGCTGACATCGACTCGTCGAATGTCTGCGCAGTGGGAGATGGGTCTCGGCTCGCCATCGACGGACCGAGACGATAGCGAACATCCTTCATCTCAGGGGACCAGCACTTGGAGGTCGAGCCCGAGGTCGCCCGCGACCATGGTCACGCCGTCGGTCTGGCCGTCGTTGTCGGTCTCGCTGAACACCCACCGGAACCGAAACTGGACCCGTTCTCCGAAGGTGTCAGGATCCTCGACCGCGGCCGCCGCGATGTCGGTGACGTCTCGGTCGACCTCGTCATCATTGATCGTGGCAAACAAGCCGGAGGCCGTGCCGAGGGCTTCAGCGTCGAACAGGGCGTCATTGAACGTCTCGTAGCTGACGTGCTGGTAGACCACAGCACCCAGATCGATGAACGGGTTGCCCTGCACCGTTGAGAACCGAGCGTGCAGGTTGCCATCCTCGACAGTCACCGGACCCTCCGGAAGGCTCGAGACATCGAAGGTCACGAAGCCCCGCCCGGTGTCGTTGATGGTGTTGTCGCCGAGGCTGTACGAGCCGGCGAGCAGCGTGGCGCCGCCGAGGTCGCGGATTCGGCCGGACAGGTTGGTGTCCTGGGTGTAGCTCAGCGAGAGCCGGCGAAGTGTCGAGAAGGACACCTCGGTGTCATCTTCCAGGGAGACGCCCCCCTCGGACTCGCCGGCGCTCGAGATCGTGAAGGCGTAGCTCAGAGCGTCGGTTGTCGCCGCGCTCGTCCCCTCGGCGTAGTCGAGCGGGTCGTTGGGGGTGATCGTCAACGCGTCCCCCGCATCGTTCCAGGAGAACGTCACACTCCCCGCGGGGATGTCTGCGGATTGGTACGCGGCCTGGGTGGAGGCCTTGTCCATCGGCTCGCTGAAGAGGACGAGGATCGGGTCCCCGGCGGCCACACCGATCGCCCCATCCTCGGGGAGGACTTCGAGGATCGTCGGCGCATCGACTGCGCTCGTGGTCTCCCCTTCCTCCCCGGAGCTCTCTTCCCCACCACTCTCACCGTCTCCCCCAGTCGTGTCGACCTCCCCGGTCGTTCCCACGCCGCCGGTCGTTCCCTCATCGCCCGTGGTGCTCTGCCCGGTGGTTCCGTCATCGTTGTCTCCCGTCGGGTTCGGAGTCTCGCCGCCGGTCGGGTCATCGACCTCTCCGGAGGACCCGTTCTCGGCGGGCATCGCCGGGTCATCGACCGCGTAGCAGCCGGGGGCCAGGATGAGGCAAGCGAAAAGCGCGTGAGCAACGGTATGGGGCGTCTTGACGTTCATGCCCCGGTGGTGAGCAACCGGCCCGAACGGTTCAAAGCCAGGCGAGTTTTTTTTTGACCGCGTGCTGCCCCCCTGCTTCACGGCAGCTACAGGGGTGTACAGGGCCGCTCCGAGGTGAACGCGCGGCTCGGGGCCCGGCGTAGGCCGCCCCCGCGGCGGCCGCAGCGTTTGATAGATTCGCGGCGTTGACCGCCCCCCGGCCCCCTGCGATCCGCACGAGCACCGACCGCCTCGCGGTTGGACTCTTGCTCGCCTGCGGCACCGCGCTCGCCCTGCCCGGCCCCGGGCTCGCGCGCTGGCTCGGGACGGCAATGCTGCTCGGCGGTGCCTGGGAGTTGCGGTTCCTCGTGCGCCGCCCCCTGCCGCAGCTCCGACTCGCGGCCCCGGTGCTCGTCCTCCTCGCCGCGTACGTGGGGTTGTTCTGGGAGCTGCTCCTGGGTCGGCCCCCCGCCTCGAGGGACCACGCGATCCACTACTTTCAAACCCGGCTGCTCTGGGACGAGCTGATCCCCACCGGACGCCTGTGGGGATGGAGCGACACCCTCGGTGCTGGCTACCCGTACGGCGAGAGCTACCCGGTGCTCGGCTATCTGCTCGGCGGTCTCTCCAACGCGGCCACCTTCGGTCTCGTGGGTCCTCGCGCGAGCTATGCCTGGGGCATCGCCATCACGTGGGCACTCGGCATGGTCGCCGTGGGCTGGTTGGCACATACGATCGTCTCCACGCTCCGGCACGGCGACCGACTGGCAGCGCGCTGGGCTTTCTGCGCGGGCGGGTTGTTGTGGCTGTTCGACGCAGGGGCGAGTCGGCAGGGCGGATGGAACTACCTGCTGTTTCACGGTGTGTGGCCGCAGATGTTCTCCGCGGTGTTGTGGGCCCTCTCGCTCACCCTCACCCTGCGAGCGCTGCAGCGGCCCTCCCCGCGCCGCATCGCTGGCGCCGCCCTGGTTCTCGGCGCCAGCGTCACCGCCCACCCATTCGGCATGCTCGCCGCCGCCGCGTCGGCCGGGCTGCTTCTGGTCGCCGTGTTCCTCTGCCCGGGGAAGATGCCGGCGCCCCTGCGGACGTGGGCCATCGTGCACCTCGGTGCCGCAGCCGTCGCCGGAAGCGTGGTGCTGGTGTTCTTCGGCAGTGCCGCTGGAATGGCTCGCAGCCCGGTGCAGTGGTCTCCGCTCGGCCAGCTCTCGTACGAGACGCTGACCGGCGGCTTGTTCCCCACCCACTGGGCCTGGCTGGGACCCCTGTTCATCCTGGGCGTGGTCGCCATCGTTCGGCGCCCCTCCACATTGGGCCTGTTCGCGTTGTTGCTGTGCGCGGCGCTCGTGGTCCTTGGCTCCCACGAGTCGATGACCGTGCTTCGACTGGACCTGGTCGTCTCCGGGTTCAAGAACCTCCAGTTCCCGCGCTACACCATCGAGCTCAAGCCGGTCATGTTCGCCATCGCAGGCGTCGGCGCTGTACTCCTTCCGGCCGCGGTGCGTTCGATCGCCCCCCCCCTACGCCCTTCACGGCCCCGGGCATGGGTCTTCGCCGCCCTCGCAGCCCCGTTCCTTGCCTCGTTCGCGCCCGATCTCGGCCGACTCAAGACGCGACCGGTCGGCGCACTCGACACGCTCGAAGCCCACCCCGAAGGCACCGATGAAGCCGGGATGCTGGCCCTGCTTCGGGAAGAGGCCACCGCGGTCCAGGGCCCGCTGCGAGTTGCCTACCTGCGCCACGGCATGGGCGGAGGCATGTTCCCGATCTATGCCATCACCGACGCCGGCGCCGAACTCGTCCTCGACGGCCACATCGCCGCGGTGAACTTCAAGCACCGCATCCGTCGCGATCCCGCCGGCTACGACGCCCTGGGCGTCACGCATGTCATTCACGACCGAGCCCTCGGTGATCGCGAGCAGGTCTTCGCCGACCGTCTGATCGAGCTCGAGACGTTCGGCCGCTACCACGTCGCGCGTTACATCCCCGAGAGCACCCTGCCCCGGGTGACCGCCGACCAGGGCGTCGCGACGGTCACGACCGACGAAGACGAACACGTCGTCATCGAGGTCGACAGCCCCAAGCCCTCCACGGTGGTGCTCCGCCAAGCACCCCATCTGCGATGGGAGGCCACGTTCAATGGCGAGCCCGTCGACACCGACGCCGCGAAACGGATCGCCGGACTCAGCTTGCTCTCCGTGCGGGTCCCCGGGTCCGGCCAACTCGAGCTCCGCTATCGACGGACCTTGGCGGAGCGCCTCGCGGGCTGGGTGTCGGCGCTCGCCTGGGTCCTCGGGCTCGGTGCGTTGGCCCTGAGCCGACCGCTCGGGTTCCGCCCTCGGGCGACCTTGAACCGACAGTGGTGGCCGGTCGCGGTGGTCGTGGTCGTCGTCGCGGTCGTGGGTCTGGAGCGGCTCCAGGCCTCGAACCTCGCCCGAACCTGGCAGCATTTCGCCGCAGCTCGGGCCTACCGTAGCGCCGCCGTTCCCGAGGATGAGGACGCCGAGGACGACGAGCGGCCGAGGCTGATCCGAGACCTCGTCGATGACGACGCCATCGTCTTCAAACGCACGCCGTCGCGTGTCTGCAACGGCCTCACCGGCAAGGACGTGCTCTCCGGCTGCAGCGAGGCCGAACATCGCCCCGTCCGCGCCACGACCTACCGGGCTCCGTACCTATTCCGCTGCATCGAGTTTGGGCTTCCCCCCGGCGGCGTTGTGGAGATCGAACTCGGCGAGGGCGAACACGACGTCCTGGGTCGACTCACCCGTCGCCTGCTCGGCGCTCCAGGCCGCAAGCTGAAGTTCGGCGTCGGCAAGGACCCCCGAAAGCTCGGCTCGGACAACCTCGACTTCTTCGTCCGCACCGAGGACCACAAAGGCTCGCCGGTGGCCGTCCTCGTCAACGACAGCCGTCACCTGGAGCGGTTCTGCCTCGCCGCCGCCGAGGTCGCTCCTCCGCTGCGATGAGTCACCGATCCGGCGGTTCTTCGCCACGCTCCAAGACCATGAGCGTCTTCTCGAACGTGGCCGCGGCGTCGGATTCAGTCGCCGCTTCCCGTTTCAACGCGAGCGCAAGTAGGCGATCAAGTCGTCACGCGATGCTGGGGGAAGGTCGACGCCGTACGCGTGCCCCTTGACCGCCCCCAACCCCCGCGGGCCGTCGTACCCGTCGCGGAGGCGCTCACGCCCAAGCAGATCTTCAAGCGTCCCGACGGTCCCATCGTGGAGATAGGGAGCGGCATCCCCCACCCGAATGAGCGGCGCGGGGCGATACAAACCGGTCCCGCGCGCGCCTCCTTGAGCGAGGTTTTTGTCGGTTCCCACCCGGACCGCCGCGATGGGCGAGCCAGCGCCGCAGGGTTGGCTGTGACACTCCGAGCAGTCGGCATCGAACAGCGCAGCACCCCGGCGCGCGGCGGCATCGTCCACGTGGTCGGTCGGCGGCGGCTCGAGCGTGTAGAGGTAGACCGCCAGCGCCCACGCAAGCTCCCGCGGGGGCCGCGTGCGCTCGCGGTTGGCGTGGAGGATCTGCGTCTCCTGCCGAATGGCGAGCGCGGCGGGGTGGTCGTGCGTGACCGTGGCGGCCTGGGTGAGGTGGCGAAGTTCACGGATCCCCCAAAGGTCCACGATCGCAACCGGGTCTTCGTCATCGTCCGCAGTGATGTCCGCGCGGCCTGGCCCCCAGTTCGCCATCCGTTCGGCGAGCGTGGGTGACAGCGGGGCCCCGGTGTCCTCGTGCCAAGCGAGTCGCATCTGGCCATAGTCCAACGCTCGGCGCGCACGACCAATCACTGCCCGTCCATCCTCGACCGATACATGACACAAGGCGCAGGTGATCCCGATCTTGGCCCGACCGTCGATGTCCTCAAACGCGACGACGCCTGGCCACCAACCGTCGGAGGTCGGCTCGAATCCCACGCGAGCGGCCACGCTCGGTTCCGCGACGGCGTGGGCAGCCTGGGGCTCGGGACGCAGGGGATAGGAGAAGAAGACCTCGCGTCCCAGCGCCGCCCACCCCTCGAACGTCGTCGGACGGACGCCGTCCCACATCGGCGCCGCCGCGACGGGCAGCTCCACCCGACCGGCAGAACGCAGGCCCTCGGCCACGGCGGCGTCCACAGGGTGCACACGCGGAGACCACTGCGGGAGAACATCCCAGCCCCGCGTCCGCTGCCCGTACGCACTCAGCCGGGTGGCGGAGTAGACGTTGGAGCCGTCCGTCATCGAGTGCTCGAGAGCAGCTCGCCGAAACCCGGGGTCGTCGAGGTAGTGGGTGCCCTCCGCCACAATCCAAGCATCGGACCAGGGCTCGGGCGCGGGCTCGGAACTCTCGACCGGGTCGGGGGTTGGGGTCGGCGACTGTCCGCCGCATCCCAACGAAAGCGCCAACCCGACGAGTGCCGACCTCACGTCACCATTTCCTCGACGGCCTCACGAGGGGTCAGCGGGGAGCTGATGATCTGCAGACGCCCGGCGACCTCGACCTCGAGTTCGACGACGTACAGCGGCCCCCAACTGCTCCCGTCCAGAATCTTCTCCACCGCCGCCCAGTCGGGCGCTCCGAGGGCATAGCGCACGTTCAGCGTCGAACCTGGGGCGATCGATTGGTCCCACGCCGCGTAGGTCGAACCCTTCCAGATTCTCGGCGTTCGAGCCTTCATCGTCTCGATGGGCCCATCGGTATTCGCCGCGTCACCCTTTCGAAGACGGACCGCCCGGATCGAGAACGGGAGTGCTTCGGAGTCCTCGGAGGTGATCGACAGCTGAACCTCCGACTGCACGCAGCGAGCGGCGAGTCGGTCCTCGAGGTCCGGATCCATGTCGCCGTGTGCAACGTCGCCCTCGACGTCATCCAGCCCGGGCTTCGGCATCGAACGCTTCCCCTGCGCCGGCGCTTGTGCGGCGGCCCCCGCTGCCGCCGCCGGTTGCGGACAGTCATCCTGCAGCTGAACGGAGGCGACGGCGACGGTCACAGTCTCCACTTCCGGCTCCGGCTCCGGCTCCGGATCGACGGGCCCGTCCGACGACGCTGCAGCGACGTTTGCCTCTGGCGGCGTGGGCGCGTCTTTGGCGTCGTCGTGCGGGGCGCAGCCGGACGCCAGCCCGAGAATCGAAAGCGTCAGGATTGAGCTGCGAAACATCATCGTCTTCATGGGTGCTCCCTCAACGTACAGGTCGTTGCTTCGGTCTACGAAGGGTCGGATTCAGACTCAGGTCACGATGTTCTCGGGCTCGTCACGGGGAACCTTCGGCGAGGCCACCGTCTGCATCTGTCCACCGATCTCAACATCGATCTCCACGATGTACATCGGTCCCCAGGTGTCACCGCCCAGCGCCTTGCCCACCTTGCCCCAATCGGGGTCGCCCAGCGCATAACCAACCTTGATCGAGGCTCCGGCGGCGATCGACTCGTCCCACGGGGTGTACTTCGAGTCGGTCCACAGTGAGGGTTCCCGGGTGCTCATCGTGCTGAGGACGTCGCCACCGTCGGCCTTCTTTAGCCGCACCTCGCGGATCGCAAAGGACTGTGCTTCGTCGCCATCGGATTCGATCGAGAGCTGCACCCGCGACTGCGTGCACATCGGCGCGAATCCTTTGGCCATCCGACCCGCTGCGCCGGGGGCAACATCCCCTGCGTCTTTTTCTTGCTGCATCTCGGGTTCCGCAGCGGACTCCGCGGGTTTGTCCGACGCCGTGGGCTTCGCCGGTGCCGCCGAGGGGCAATCGTCCTGCAGCTGAACCGACGCCACCGAGACCTTCACGTTCACCGCCGCCGGTTCGGGCTCGCTTGGCGGAGTCGTGGCCACTGGCGTAGGTGCCTTCCCCTCCTTGTCATCATGGCCGGCGCAGCCGGAAGCCAGTCCCAAGATCGAAAGGGCGAGTAACGGACCGCGCAGTGTCATCGCGTCCATGGTGCCAGCTCAACACGCCGCGGGGGAATTCACGAGGGGTTGCACATTGACGTACGCGGGTCGGCGTGGCGCAATGCGCCGGTGAGCGAGCAGGAGCCGAAGGATCCGGCGCGTCGGTTGTTCGACGCCATCGGAGTCCAACTGCTCCTGCACGAGCGTGCCGGCGCCCCGCCGCCCGTGCTCGAAGAACACGAGATCGAGGGCATTCTCGGCGCGGGTGGGTTCGGTTTGGTGTGTCGCGCCCGACACCGGACACTGCACCGACAGGTTGCGCTCAAGCTCTTTCCCCTCGGAGGGGCCAACGACCCCGGCGTGCGAGAGGCACTCCGCGAGGCGCGGTCGCTGGCCCGACTCGAGCACCCCCACATCGTCACCGTGCACGCGGTCGGCGAAGGCACGCTCGAGGCAAACAGCCCGATGCCGTGTGCGTACGTGCAGATGCAGCTCATCGAGGGCAGCACGTTGCGCGTCTGGGCCGAAACACAGTCCCACGCCGCACCGATCCTCGACCGACTTCTCGAAGCCGGACGCGCCCTGAGCCACGCCCACGCCCAGGGTCTGCTGCATCGCGACTTCAAGCCCGAGAACGTGATGGTCGACCAACACGGTCGGGCACGGGTCATCGACTTCGGCCTCGCGCTGGCGACCGACTCCGAGGGCGAGGCTCCCGGCCGCTGTGACGCCCTCGGCGAGCGGCTCACCTCGACCGGGTTCGTGCGCGGTACACCCGGCTACATCGCCCCCGAAGCGTCGATGCAGCAGCCGCAGGCGGCCAGCGACCAGTTCTCGTTTGCGGTCGCAGTGCAAGAGCTGCTGACCGGTCGCCACCCACTCGCGGCCAAGGAGACGCCCGCGGGCCCCCATCCGCAGGACGGAGATGCGCTCCATCAACGTCTGCGGAGCGCGCTCGATCGAGCGATGATGCTCAGCCCCGACGCGCGCTTCGAGAGCGTCGACGCACTGTGCGACGCCCTCGAGTCTGCCCTCGCACCGCAGTCTCGCTCCCCACGTTGGCCATGGCTTGCTGCGGCGGGCGCCTTGGGACTCGGCGCGATCGGCTGGGCCGCCGCAGGCCCCTCCGCGG
>OJGU01000147.1_pt1 | contig 46825 bp, 37 predicted proteins | sample 1594741 | NCBI WGS metagenome assembly OJGU01 (sample SAMN05416841, study PRJEB24817) | seawater metagenome | isolation source: Sea water | place: Canada:Atlantic | collected 2013-07 | reverse complement strand
GATCTACACTAGATCGCTCGTCGGCAGCGTCAGATGTGTATAAGAGACAGGGGATGATGAAAGCCGAACTTTCTTTCCGGTATGAGGATGAATGATGTTCATGTCCCGTTCGAACTTCCCGGAGCAGATACGGATGAAAGCGATACGATCCCGGTGGCGGGGATCCATGTTGGCTTGGATCTTGAAGATGAAGGCCGTGAAGTTTTCGTCATCCGGAAGAATAAGATCCCCTTCACTTTGGCGCGGCTGAGGAGGTGGGGAGAACTTCAAGAAGCCATCTAAGAGTAGCTTGACGCCGAAATTATTCATGGCACTGCCGAAGAAAACCGGGGTTGTTTCTCCGGCAAGAACGGATTCCTCAGAAAACTCAGCCCCAGCGAGTTCGAGCATCTCCAGTTCTTCACTCACCGAATCGTAGAGGGCTTCGTCGAGGCGTTCTTTGACAAAGGGATCCGAGAAACTGCCGATTGAAACCGGGGCTCGATAGACGCCTCCGGCGGTGCGCTCAAAGAGATTGACGCTCGACGACAGGCGATCATAGACGCCTTTGAAATCGACTCCCGTTCCGATAGGCCAATTGACCGGGTACGATTGGATGCCGAGAACTTTTTCCAGTTCATCGAGCAGGCTAAGTGGATCTCGAGCGGGACGGTCACACTTGTTGATAAAGGTGAAAATCGGAATCCCTCGTTGCCGACAGACTTCGAATAGCTTTTTGGTCTGACTCTCGATTCCTTTACCGGCATCGACAACCATCACCACAGCGTCGACCGCCGTAAGTACCCGGTAGGTGTCCTCAGAGAAATCTTTGTGACCGGGGGTATCGAGAAGATTAATTGAGAATCCTTCGTATTCGAATTGAAGGACTGTGGAACTTACCGAGATACCCCGTTTACGTTCGAGTTCCATCCAATCAGATGTGGAGGCGCGTTGATTCTTCCGCGCGGTGACGGACCCGGCGAGCTGGACCGCACCTCCATAGAGAAGCAGTTTTTCCGTTAGCGTGGTTTTTCCCGCATCCGGATGGGAGATGATGGCGAAGGTTCGCCGCTTCTTTACTTGATTGCTTAGACTCACAAAGGCACGCGAACTTATCAGCCTATCGGGATTCGACAAGCTAGAATCATCTCAGGGCTATGATCTCGGTCATTACCGATCGAGTGAATCGCAGCGATCGAACCGTAACCAAGACGGCTCGATCGCTGCGCATGGAATTTGAAGGCGGGTAATCGAATGAAATGGCTTAACTCTTTATGAGGTGATCCATCTCGGCGATGTAGGCCGGAATTGTGGTCCAAGGATCTTCGGGCGCTTCGTGCTCGAGAACGACGTAGCCCTGATAGTTCGCTTTCTTGAGAATACGAATCAAACGCCCAAGATCGCTCTTGGATCGTCGTTTTTGGGACCGAGGTTGAATCTCGACCTTGAGTTGAACGTTGACAGCGTATGGAGCGCATTTCTCGATATCTCCATAGGGATCATCGGTGCGGAAATTTCCGGTATCTAGGTTGATTCCGATCCATGGATTCGAGATTGCTTTGACGATCTCAAGCAGTGGGTCTGCTTCTGCGACGATGCCGCCATGATTTTCGATCCCTAGAAAAACTCCCCGATCTGCTGCGTATTTGCCACATTCCTCGAGGCCCTTGATACAATTCCGCACTGCAGTTTTGTGATCCAGCTCTCCTCGATTCCCAGCGAAAACACGAATGTGAGGGGCGCCCATGACTTGAGCGTAGTCGATCCAGCGTTTGACGTAGTCGAGCTGTTCGGTGCGCTTCGCCCCAGGGGCATGGGTGAAACTGTTCCCCACGGCCGTTCCGCTGATCGCCACGCCGCGCAAGAAGGCATGGCGTTTCACTTTCAGGAGAAAGTCGTCGGTGACGGTCTTTGGGAAATAGTATCCGGTAAGTTCGGCTCCAGCGCTTCCTTGGGCGCCACAGAAATCAATGAAATCGAACAGGGAAATACGATCGCCATCGGCTATCTTCTTGCTGCGTTCATGCGAGGCATCGACGAAGTAATCTCGGAAGGAATAGGCAGCGATACTCGTGAGGAGTCGAGGTGTTCCTGGGCGTTTGAACGGTTCGATTGCGTGAGTTAGGCTCGATCCTGTTGCGGCCAAGGCGGCGAGCGTTCCGGTCTGACGAATAAAGTGACGTCTGCTAAGTTGCGTGTTCATAGGAGAGATTTCAGTAGACGATTCTGAGGCTTGGGAAACAAGTCCAATTTTTCGAGTGAGCGTTCTGCTTTCTTGGGCAAACATTGGTAATGGGGACGGACGATTACGAAGTCACAATTGCCCTAGAAGAAGGGCTGTGTCCAGGCGGACTCACGTTCGTTCTTGTGCACTGCGTTCGCTTTGGCCTTGGATGAGGTGATCTTAGCGCGCACGTAGATCTCGTCACCAGTGAAACGGTAGGCAGCTGTGTGACCCTCCGCCGTAGCCAGCACTTCGCCGACTTCGTCGCTGTAGCGGTGGGTTACTCGAAGTTTTTCACCGGCGCGATTCTTGACCGGCTGATTGGCCGAATCGAAATCCTTCTTGGTTCCGATGAACTCCGTTCGATAGCTAACGCCGGGTGTTGTGGCAATCTTGACCGTCAAGACACCCGCTTCTCGTCGAATGTCAGCGAGTTCAACCCCTGAGGAGGCATAGAAATCACCGGCTTCCAAGGCGAGGATAATGTTCTCTGCCGTCAGATGGGGCGTTTTGACCATGACCCACCCGCGGCCCGTATTGCTCTTGGTCGGAGCGATGGCGTGGTAGTCGTGCGAGTCATCCGTGGCTAGGCCGTAGATGGGGCCCGTGTTGAGGATGCCCAGTCGCCAAGTGAGAATGATGTCCCAAACGCGTTCTGTGCTAGCGTGGGTGGCATCCCCTGGGTCATTCACGGTGGGATGCCCATTGTAGACTTCGAAGAATTTTTCTCCGCTCACCTGCATCAGTTCCTCGGCGGTAATCCCCCAGCCAAAATTGGGATGGTTCAGGTGAATCATCATCGGTTGGCCTGTTTCTTCCCGTTGTTTGGCCACCGCGGCAACGTTGCGCTTCATGATGTCCACGATGTTCTTGCCTCCTTGAGGCTGAATGGGTTGAGAGATGTTGCTGAAGTTCATGTGAATGGGGGCGGAAAGATACCGATCGGTGATCTCTTCGCCCGGAATCATCAGAAACTGATCCCTCTCCTCAACCAAGGTTCGGAATTCGGCAAAGGGTTTCAAGCGCACAAGTTGTTTGCCGTCCTCTGTCTTGGTTTCTACCCACTCGGAGCCGAAATGGCGTAGGTATCGTTCGAAGGCAGCTTCGCCGCCGCTATTTTTCTTAATTTCACTCCAGCGTTGGCCTGTTTGGAACACATTATGATCCGAGAGCGCCAGAAAGTGGTATCCATTGTCCTTGTACCAGGACGCGATCATTTCCGGGTAGTCATTCCCGTCGCTCCAGAGTGAGTGGGTGTGAAGATTTCCGCGCCACCATCGAGCCTCCGCCGCTTGGCTGGTAGGAGTCAGGCTAGGGCTGAACATGCCAAAGGCTAGGAGGAGCAGAACGAAGCCCGTGGCTCCCTGGGGCTTGAAGCGGCTGTCTCGAGTCGAGTTAGATCTTGGTTTCATGAATAGCGCGGTGGTCTCAGTTTGGAAATGATAGGATAGGGGATTATCCTGGGCAAGGGAACGAATGTCGAATGTCTATTCGTGAAGAATTGAGGGTAAGTTTCTAAGATTTCTCTGCTTTAATCGTTTGCTCAGGGGGGATTGACGGGCAGGTGGTTTCTAGGAATGATCGATCAACGAATCGAAACGAGCGTAGCGAGGGTTATAGCATGGTGAATGTCCTGTGCGGGCCCGGTTGTCGCGTCCCTCAGCATGGGGACACGAATTTGTATTGGAATGAGTAGTCAAGAACCAGATCACGAGTCCCCTGAAGAGAATCTTCAGCTAAACGAGAGCCCACGTCGGGATTTTCTCAAGCTCCTCCTTGCGGGCGCTGGGGCCGAGGCTTTGATGGATGAGGCACTCATGGCGCAGGTCGGGACTACACCGTTCATCGTGCCGAGTACGACCTCCATGCCAAGAATCCAGACCGGTTCCGATATCGGGACCTTATGGCCGTTCCTGGAGAAACTGGCGACGAGAGCCTTTTCCCCCCTAGCATACACTCAATCAAATTTCCGCAGCCTCGATCACTGGAAGAAAGTCGCTCGTTCGAAGGTATTGGATCTCTTGCACTACACGCCTCCGAAATGGCCTACCAAGGGACGGACGCTGGAGACGATTGATAAGGGCGATTATATTCTTGAGAAAGTGCAGTTCAATACCTCGCCGCATTTTCGAATTCCGGCCTCGGTGCTGGTTCCCAAGGATGCCCCTCGTCGCGCGACGCCGGCCGTGATCGCGTTGCATGATCATTCCGGCTTTTACCTTTGGGGGCAGGAAAAGTTAATCGAGGACGAGAACGAGAATCCAGTGCTCCGAGAGTTCAAGCAGCGTTACTATTCAGGGCGGAGCGTCGCTACAGATCTGGTACGTCAGGGTTTCTTAGTCATCGTGATTGATTTGATGTTTTGGGGGGAACGACGGATGATTCTCGACGATGATCCCGATGATTGGCGTACCCGGGCCAATGATTTGCCCGTCGGGCGTGTCAGTGCCTTTAATGTCCGTTGTTCCCAGTTCGAACCCCTCTTGAGCCGGACCTTGATGTCCGCTGGATTGACTTGGCCGGGACTCATTTTTTGGGATGATATACGGACGGTCGACTATCTGTTGACACGGCCCGAGGTGGACCGCCATCGAATCGGATCGATTGGTTTCTCCCTGGGAGGGATCCGTTCCTGTTACCTAGGCGCTTTGGACGATCGGGTTAAGACTTCCGTTGTCGCTGGCTGGATGTCCTCGATCCCTTTCCAATTGAAGTCGGATGTGAAGTTTTCAATTGGCTATTCGATGCTCGTTCCTGGATTGCATCGCTATCTAGACTATCCCGATATTGCCGCGATGAATGCCCCCAAACCTCTCCTGGTCATGAATGGCAAACAGGACGGAATATTCAATGTCAAAGGTGTGATCGAGGGGTATCAGAAGCTGAAGAAATCGTATGAGAAAGCGGGCTATGCGGACAAGCTAGTGATGCGAGAGTTCGAAGCTGGGCATGTCTTCAGTGATGAAATGCAGAATGCGGCCATGCGATTTCTGAAAGACACACTCTAGGAACTGTCACCAGCCGAGTGTCTCGCGAAAGTAGGCGAGGGCGGCGGGGACGATTGTCCAAAAGCAGAAGACGATCACGCCTGCCAGGGCGATGAAGATTGTGAAGATTAGCACGCTATCCCGCATCGGCTGATAACTGGCCCCCTGCCGCCGCCGTTTCTTTTTGCGCTCCCGCTTTTTACGACGATGTTGCTGCTCGTTCTCCTCTTCTGCCATGTCCGAAAATAGGGTTCAACCTTCTGTTGTTGATACTACCAGGGATTTGACGGATGGCTACAGATATTCATTCACGATAGAATGGTGAGCCCGGACAGGCACGACCTCGAGCACGGGGCAATGTGCTCGGTGTGAGTCAAAGAAGGGAGCAGAAATGTCCCTGGTGGGAGCTTGGCTAAGCGGACTAGGCGCCGAAGACCCACATTAGGAAGGGGTGGACTGCCCACCAGATGGCAATGAGTAAGACGAGCGGGCTGAGATCCATACCCACCGGAGCTCCTGGGGAGAGTTTGATGGGTTTAATGTAGCGTCGGATTGGTTTGAGAAAGGGTTCGTAGCATTTGTCGAGCTGCTTTCGGAAACCGTTGGCTGGACTGGTGAGGATCCAATTCAAGACGACGGAGACGAAAAGGCCTAGAGCGAAAATTCGCAGTGTGAAATCGATGATATCCCTGATTGGTCCCATGTGATGTATCGAGGTGAATTAAGTCTTAAGCGGGCGAGGGTTGTTTCTTGGCGGCGGGAGCCTTTTTCTGCATCGCTCCCTGGATGGCGATCCCAATAAACAGCAGGACGGCCGCCAGAATCAGTTGAGGCTCTTTTTCCAGCGGCACACGTTGCACGATGAGCGCGGTCCCTGACAACGAGGAGAGCATGATGAGGGCCCAATCAAAGAGGATCATCACCGACCAAAAGCCGATAACACATCCCAGGATCAGCCCAAGCAGGGGCCAGGGTTTGGCGATGAGAGCGGCCGCAATGGTGTAACCGAGGAAGCCTCCAGCGATCATTCCTGCCAGACGAAGTGCCAGTTTTTGTAAATAGATGCTGAGGAGAGCGGCAACAATTCCAACCAGAACGGGAGCGGCGATGATGAGCCACTTGGGTTCCGGGGGAAAGACTTCATGGCCGATGTACGATCCTGCAGCGAATCCTGCAGCAGCGATGACGCCCCAATAAAGGCGGCGGCCGAAAAGGAGCAGGGTCGCGCCAGCCATCATGATCAGGATCGATTCTAAATCGCCCATGCCCGATGCGATTCGGGAGAGCTCTTCGGTGCCTTTCTTCAAGGTTTCGATGATGGGTTCCATAGGCCTTTCCTGAGGAATACCCTTTTCAGTGGGAAAAAGTGACAATTTTCTCGAGGAATTTTGAGGGAGCCAAGTTTTTGATTGGTTTGGACGACTAAAAAAGGGAGATCCGTTTTGGATCTCCCTTTGGTGAGGGGATTTATACTATCCGTCTGAACTTAACGAGCGATGTAGAATTGCGCCGCGTTCTCGGGTGACACGACGAATGGTGACGTGGCGCCAGGAATCGCCAAGAATGGCCCGGTAACCGTAGGTCCGGCTGAGAGAGCCCCAGAGAAGGCAATCGTTAGCGTTCCGTCCGCATTGCGAATGATCGAGTTGATACCGCCTCCGCCACCTCCACCAGGAATCGGAGGAAGAACGACTGGAGGCAGGACGACGGGAGGTTCAACCACTGGGGGTTCTGTGGAATCCGCAGGGACAGCCGTCAAACCTGCTTCGTAGTGAGCCTTGGCTTGGCTGGCGCTTAGGGCCACGTTGTAGAGGGCAAACTCGTCGAGCCAGCCATCGAAGTAGAACTGTTCCGTTGAATTGAAGAGGTCAGCGCCGTTTGGTCCATTGACGATGTAGTCGTGGAACGATACTTCGTTGTTACGTCGGCCAATTGCGATCCCATCGGTATGATTGCGAAGAAGGTTCCCTCCGGCGATTTCACCGAATTTTTCTCCGTTGATATAACCAATGAGTCCGCCATCGAAGTCGTCGGGGTCTCGAGAGGTGTCCATGACGAGTACTACGTGGTAAAGCGTGTTTGCTTTAATCGTTGTGCTGATCGCGACCACTTCTTCGTTTGGTGAGAGACCTTGGTCCTCGTTGAATGGGATCGTGCCACCCCAAACGACTTCAGCTCGGTTGAGGACGTTGAACCAGAGTTCCGCTTCGTCTGGGCTGTCTCCTGGCTTGGTTCCTTCGAGGTAGACATTCATTCCACGAGTCGCGCCGCCTTGTTCGTAAATCACTTGGCGCTGCGAGATGGTGGCATCTGGAATCGCGGGATCCGAGTTTGGCAGGTTGCGTGACTTGAACCAGAATTCGATCGTCTTCTTATCCCAACCGGCGTTGCCGGCTAGGTTGTTAATATCGTTGTGATTCGCGATTGCGATGTAGTGCTGCTGACTCGCATCGAAGAGCACCGCAGGTGATGAATCACCGACGACGAGACGCTCGGCACCGAGGCCTGGGTTCCCGTTGTAGGTACCCTCGTGGAGATCGCTGATCTCATTGTTGGCCTTGTCGCCATCGGTTTCACCGAGCCGCCAATAGGCGAATGGATCGTCCAAGAGAACAACAGACTGTCCGCTAGGACTGCTGAAGTTGTGTTCAAACACACGAGTCACCACCGGGTCACTTGCCTCGTCGTAGCTGAGGACTGCCGCATGGGCGCCCCCTGGGAAGAAACCGTCTGGGTTGGTATAGCTGACGGTAGTGACAGCGCCGCTCTTGCTGATGCTTGGGCTAAGTGCTGTACCGTTCAAGGTAAGACTGATCGAATCTTGGACGATATCCACGTCGCCATCATTGAGGATATATTCAAGGGTATCCGTTAGGGCTGATCCTTGAGGGGAAACACTGCTAATGAATGGGCGGCTATTGCCGGAACGGTAGGCTTTGATCGCGTTTGAGTTGCTACGGTCATTGATAAGAATTTTTTCCCCGTCTTCGGCAACTGAGAAGAATTCCACGTTAGCTCCCCCGGTTCCCTCGTACCAGACGAGTCGGACGGGATAGATGCCTGCTTCTTCGACGAGAATGTTGAAGATACTATCTGCTGAACCACGACCACCGCTGAATCGCCCGAGAACGACAGCGCCTTGATCCTTGAGTGAGGGGCCAGTGGTGACTTCGAAGCCGTCGTCACTGTTCACGCCGAGAGAGTGAAATCCCTTGCTGAATTCAAGGTAGGTTAGGAATTCAGCTGCGATCCCATCTGTGCTGTCTTCGAATCCAGGGATTCCAGGAAGAAAGTCGTCAAGGAATCCATTGTTGTCGTTGAAGTTACCTGCGATGCCAGCGTCCTGTTCGAAGTTGATCACGCCTTCGATATCGACGGGAGAAACTTCCCAGCTGTTGGCGTTGATGGGACCGGCTTCATTGATGAAACCAACGCCATCGGCGTCAACGAGCTCACCAGCGATTTGAGCGTTCGCTCCCTCTGGTGTGTTGCTGTGACTCTGTGTCACTCCCGATTGGGCCGTGCTGATCTGGGTGATGTTGGCAACGAAACCGGCCTGGTTCGTATCGACGCCAGAGGCGGCAAACGAAGGCGGAACGCGATTGAAGATCGTGGTGATTGTGAATGCGAATGAGGCGGTATGGCTGGTGCCGTCTGAATCGCTGTAACTGAGATCGACGGTATGATCGCTGAGTGAGTCAGGCGCATCGGCAAAGCTGTAGGCAATGGTTGTGACTCCGCCGGCGGTGCTCACGTCAGTGCTGACGACCGAGCCGTCGAGGGTGGCTTCGACCGAGCCCTCATTGACTGTGCTGGCGAAGTTCTGAATACGAACTTCAAACCCTTCTAGTCCACCGGTAAAAAAAGCAACCCGAGGAGCGGATGCAATGGAACTTGTGTCGATATCTTCCTTCTTGATCAGCGTCAAGATGGCTCCGACGTCTTGGAACTCGTCGATGAACACGTCACCGGTTTGTCCCTCACGTTGGGTGCTGACTGTGACAACATCGTTGGCGTTTAGGTTCTCCAAGAGGAATACGAGTGAACCTGAGGCTTCGTTATGGCCGTTCTGAGTTCTGATGTAGTGACTCTTTGTCTCCGCACCGGGAATTGCATTTCCGTTCACCTCAACGGTGATTCGTGGGTTCGGCCGTTGTGCGGTGCTTTGAAGGGTGTCCTGGTAGACGAGGAGATAGCTGCCGGCTTTGCGAACGGCGATCTGATTGTTCCCTTGGTTATAGGTCGAACTGTCGGAGATATCGGCGCTTTCCCAGAGAAGTGCTGATTTTTCGGCTGGATTCCAGTTCGCTGGATCTAGGTCATTGTCGACTTCAGCCGCACTTGTTAGATGAACGCCGCTGCCCTCATCAATTTTTTCAATGTAGAGTGATGCATTCTTTCCATCTTGAATGGTAGCCGCGCCGGCTTGGGCCAAACGGAAGGTCTGTAGGGTCAGGGTTTGTGTGCCACTCACTTCGACCAAACCGGACCAGTGAAGCGATGCGACGGTGTGCCCACTCGCATTACGAATGTATCCTTGTCGCGCTGTTCCCCCTTTAACGATGTTCCCATTTAGAAGCAACTCCAGCCCTGGAGCTGCTCGTTGGACGGATGATTGCATTGGGACGTTTGCAAAGATTAGATAGGTGCCAGCACTAAGGCTGATATTGCTCGAACCGTCGGAATGAGAGAAGCCTGAGTCTTTTCTGGTAGAGTTCCAGGAAAGTTCCGTGGGATCTTCACCATCTTCTTCGAAACTTGGATTGAGATTGGCGGCGTTGGTGTCGTCGTCAGAAAGGGCGGCAAAGGCCGTTCGGGAGTCATCAACGAGCTCGACGTAGAGGCTGGCCGACTGGATGCCGGTTGCCAGCGCTGCTTGGGCTGTTTTGTAAGCCCGTACTTCAATCTCGTCGCCTGCGCTTAGTCCTGTCAGGAGCGCATGAGCGTGATCGGAGGTTTCCTGCTGCATATTGACATTACGAGGCTGATTTCGAATGTAACCGGATGATCCGATGGTTCCGGGAGCCGGTTCGCCGTTGACATAGACTTCGATCGCTTGAGAGGGGCGATTGTCAGCGGTGTTGATACTGATGACAGGCATGGTCGCCGCCACGAGATAGTCGCCGGCTTTCTTAACAACTAGTTTGCCAGCGTCAGCGAATGAATGATCATACGTAGACGGATCAATCGAGGAACTTTCGGTCCAGCTGATTGCGATGGGTGTTGCGGAGGTCAATTCCGTGGATCCGTCTGCAAGATTGGAACCTTGCAGAAAGGCCGCGTCTTTGACGACTGCATTGAGAGGAATAGCGCCGAATATAGCGGCGGCTAGACCAACGAGACATAGTTTTAACGTCTTCATATTGCCTGTATTACTACTGGGTGGATGAGGCGAATCTAGGCTGCTGCCGGTGATTTGGTCAATCTGAAAGTATTCTCGGAAAAGCTGGAGGTTTTATGGGGCGACGGCCTTGCTGGAAGGAGGGCCTGCTCTTGTCAGTAGGGGGTGGGCCTGGTAAGAAAGTGGACTACAGAAATCAAGTATGGCGCGACGTCTGGTATGGAAATCAATTATGTTTCGGCTCGGGGCAATCGTTCTGGGCTTGGGACTGGTACTCTTGGTTGAAGGCGTTCTCCGTCTTTCTGGAATGGCTCGTCCCGAGGTTTCCGAGGATGCCTTCGTAGGATTTAGCGGCGATCGCCCCCTTTTTGAACGAAGCGACGTTGGGAAGCACTATGAGACCGCACTCTCTCGAACGAACTATTTTGTGAGGGATCGTTTTGTGGTCGCGAAGCGCCCTGAGACCTTCAGGGCGTTCTTCTTAGGGGGATCCACGGTTCAAGGGCGCCCCTATGCCATCGATACGGCCTTTCCGAAGTGGATGCAGCTAAGTCTCGAGGCTTCGGATCCAAGTCATCACTGGGAGATGGTGAACTGTGGTGGAATCTCCTATGCCAGCTATCGGCTTGTTTCAATCCTGGAAGAATGTCTCGATCACTATCAGCCGGACCTGATTGTCCTTTGCACCGGACAGAATGAGTACTTAGAGGAGCGGACCTATGGAGCGATCAAGGAGGTGCCGAAAGGGGTCCGGTGGGGGCAGCGGTATTTTGGTTCTTGGCATCTTTATCATCTCCTCGATCGTGCTTGGGATCTGATTCGAATGCGGGAAGGGCTCGATGGGGAATCGAGTCTTCAGACGGTGCGCCCGATTCTGCCTTCTGAAGTCGATGCCTTCCTCGACTATGAAAACGGGCTGGAGGCCTATCACTGGGATCCGGGATGGCGACGAGGGGTAGGGAACCACTTCGAGCACAACATTGAACGGATGATCCGTCTTTGCCGGAAAGCGGCTGTCCCGATGCTGATCCTGTCTCCTCCCGTGAATCTAAGAAGTTCACCGCCGTTTAAGTCAGAGCACCGAGCCGATCTTGACGCTCAAGAATTGGATGAGTGGCAGCGCTGTCTGGAACAAGCGCGAAGGAACTACATCGGGGATCCGGACAAAGCTGTTTCATGGTTGCGAAAAGCCCGTCGAATCGATCCGCAGTTTGCTGAGACCCATTTTGCTTTGGGGACGATGCTTGAGGGGATGGGGCGGCGGCAAGAAGCCCGTGCGAGTTTTCTGCAAGCGAAAGAGTATGATGTCTGTCCTCTCCGAATGCTGAAATCCGAGCGGGAATCGTTGGCTGCGCTCGCGGATCGATTCAATGTGCCGATGATTGATCTCCACGCCTTTCTCGAAGATCAGAGTGATTTTCTTACCCTAGGAAGTGATCTGTTGGTGGATCACGTGCATCCTTCGATTCGTGGGCATCAACTCATCGCGGGTGAGATCCTAAAGGTCTTTGCCGGTGAGGGATGGTTGAATCGAGCGCCAATCGATTCGACAAAGGAGATCTATCAGAAGCACCTGGATTCCCTTGGGCCGACCTACTATCTTCATGGCAAGATGCGATTGGAGAACCTCATGCGCTGGACCGAAGGACGAACTGGGGGGCTCCCCATTGAGTTGAAGCCAGAAACCAAAGTCGAGTAACCGAGACAGAGTGGGGGAAAACCTTCTCCGTCTTCGTCATTTACATTAATTGCCCGTCTTCAAGGAGCCAAGAGTTGAGAAGCTTTGGGCAGCCGACGGATTCTACTCGTGGCGAAGAGCTTCAATGGGATCAAGCTCAGCGGCGGCTGATGCTGGATAAATCCCAAAGGCGATACCAATCGCTCCTGAGATCCCGAACGCGATCAGAACTGACCAAAGAGTGACGATCGTTTTCATTTCCGTCAGATGGGAAACGATAAATGGTGTGGCGACCCCAACGATGACGCCTACAAGCCCGCCGCCAATGGAGAGAACGACTGTTTCGACCAGGAATTGGGTGGTGATGTCCCGCTTCTTGGCCCCCAGGGCTCGCCGGACACCGATCTCCCGCGTGCGCTCTGTGACGGTTGCTAGCATGATATTCATGATTCCAATTCCTCCGACAAGAAGCGAGATGGCGGCGATTGATCCGAGGACGATGTTGAAGATCCGTTTGGTCTCCTCAGCCTGACGGAGGAGCTGGAGAGGGACGATTGTTTCGTAGTCGTTCTTTTCGTGAAAGCGACCGAGCAATGTTTTTATTTGGGGATCCGCGACCTCGACCGCATCGGTATCGTTCATTTGGACGGTGATTTGATGCAACTCAACCCGTTCGGCTTCGATTCCCATTCCACCCGTGAGCCGTTTGATGATGAGTTCGCCCATGCGAGATCGGCTTGTCGACATAGGGATGTAGACATTGTTGTCCAAGGGCTCGCCTTCCATTTCTCCAGATTGAGCCCGTTGCTCCTTGGTGTTTTTCTCTCGAACCAATCCAACCACGCGGTAGTAAACGCCGGCCACTTTGATGGCTTGAGTGAGGGGGTCTTGGTAGGGAAAAAGTCGGTTTGCCAGTCCGGTGGTCAGCGCGCAAACGTTTTGTTGATGCAATTCATCGGTATCACAAATGAAGCGCCCACGGATAATGTCCACACCGACGATTTCAGGGTAGACAGGCGTTGTTCCGATGATTTGACAGGGGAAGGTGTTCTCATTGAAACGAACGTTCTCACGAATAATACGCATGGGAAGAACGCGCCGGACACCGGGGATGGTCGAGTAGATTCGTGCTCCGTCGTCATAGGTCAAACCATAGTCGAGCTCCATGCCGCGACCGCCTCCAGTGTCATTGGTGTCTTCAGGGGGTTTGACACTGCGGATAATGATGTTGTTGCTCCCGAGATTCTTAATTGCTTCTTGAGCCTCGTAAGACGCGCCCTCTCCGATGGCAAGCATCGCAATGACCGAACACACGCCGAAGATGATGCCAAGCATCGTGAGTCCTGAACGGAGTTTATGCAGCAGCAAGCTCTTGATGCCGAGCTTGACGGTGCTGATGAACTGACTGGCCTTCATTGCCATAATACTGCTTGATGAGGGGGCTTAGCGGATCAGTTTTGCGAAGGTTTGTTGATTACCTCGCGATCAATGCGACCGTCTTTCATGTGGAGAACTCGATGGGCTCGTTCGGCCACATAGTCGTCATGTGTCACAAGGACGATGGTTTTGCCATCGGCATTGAGCCGGTCGATCATGTCGAGTACTTCAAGACCGGTTGCTGAATCGAGATTTCCTGTTGGCTCATCGGCGAGGATCATCAAGGGATCGTTCACCAGCGAGCGAGCGATCGCGACGCGTTGTTGCTGTCCCCCGGAGAGTTGATTGGGGCGGTGCTCGAGTCGTTCATTGAGACCGACGAGATTCGCCAGCTCGACGCAACGGTCATAGGTTTCACTCAAGTCCTTGCCCTGATAAAAGAGAGGGACTTGGATGTTTTCGATGACGGTCAGCTGGGCAATCAGATTGTAGGACTGAAAGATGAAACCGATTCGCTTACCTCGGACTTCAGAAAGTTCATCGTCCGGCATGGTGGCGACGTCATCTCCGCCGAGGAAATAGGCTCCGGCTGTGGGGCGATCGAGACAGCCGAGGATATTGAGCATGGTCGACTTGCCTGAGCCTGAGGGGCCCATGATTGCCACGTATTCCCCCTTTTTGATCGTGACATCGGCGCCACGAAGGGCGAGCACCTCGATCTCTCCTCCAAGGATATACTTCTTTTGTATTCCTTCGATCTTAATGATGTCATTAGGGTCGAGCATGGCTGTGGCGTCGTTCGATTCTAGAAGGGCTGGAGTCTACTTCTTTCCACCACCGCCGCCGCGATTGCCTTCACCACCACCGCGGTTTCCGCCGCCGCCACGATTACCACCGCCGCCGCCACTGAATTGTTTCCGCATGGCGGCTTTCTCCGCATCGCTGAGTTTGCCGTCACCATCCTTATCAAATTGTTTCATGAGTGCCTCTCGGTTGAATCCAGCGCCTTTAGACTCTGGGGAATCGGCCGTCGCTTTGGTGGATTCTTGAATTTTCTTGAGAGCCTCGGTGTCTGGTTTGAGGTCCTCAGCGCTCACGGCTTCACCGTCCGAGATGACAGCGTCTCCCAAGTCACTTCCGTCCGCTTCGAGTGGTGGCGATAGCAGGACTCGGTCGCCTTCCTTAAGTCCGTCTGTAATTTCAATGAACTTGGAGTTGAACATCCCGACGGTTACCGGAATTGGCTTCGTCTCGTTTTCCGCGAGATAGACGATCTGTTTTCCTTTGAGGGTCGTCACGGATTGGATTGGAACGGTCAGGGTCTGAGCGATATTCGTAATGATGAGTTCCGTTTTGGCTGAAACTCCTGGCTTGAGATTAGGGGGGAGAGGGTCAGTAATAATGACCTTGGTCTTATAGACGTTGAGATTTGGGTTTGCCCAGCGACTCTGTGTATCAGGGAGCCCAGCCACTTTCGCAACGACGGCCTTGTAGCGGATGTCGGGAGCGGAATCGAGGACCACGAACGCGGTGAGGCCTGGTTGTACTTTTCGAATGTGAGTCTCGTGGACTTTCACTTCTACTTGCATTTGGGAGGTGTCGGGGAGGGTGATCAATCCTTGGCGGTTACGAACGGTTGCTCCTTCTTCGATGAGCGATTCGCTACTGTAGCGGCTTCGTGCCACTTGGTAGACAACGAAGCCGTTTTGGGGCGCGTAGATTTTTGTGTTGTCTAGTTGTCGGCGGTCGTTTTCTAACTTTGTCTTCTGTAGATCGAGCGTGTTCTTTTCCGTCAGCAGGTCGGTTTCATATTGGGTCAGTTTGTTTTCGCCTTGTTGCTTGACTCGTTGGAGCTCCTTCTTTGCTTCTTCAACGTTCGAGATGTATTGGCGTTCCATCTTGGGGATATCGAAGGAGGTGAGAACGTTTTGAGAGGTCTTCGCCTCCTCGAGGTCAAGCTGTTGCCTTAGGACCGTTAGCTTTCCGCGATCCACGGTGCTCTTCGTTTCAAAACCTTGTTTATAGAGCTTTTCCGACCAATCGAGTTCGTCTTTTGCGAGGAGCAGGGCTTCTTCGGTCTGCTGGATTGCGATTTCTGCGGCGCGAATTTGCTGCGCTCTCTCACCCTCGCGAAATTTTTCGAGGTCGATGATTGCAAAATCTAAATTGAGCTGGGCGGCATCGATTTCGCTTTGAATGGTGCTTTTTTGGATCTCGAGGGTGTTTTCAGCTTGGATGTAATCCGCATTGGCTCGGGCGAAGGCGATTTCTTGTTGGTTGAGTTTCTCAACGGCGTCGGCGGAGTCGAGTTCGACGAGGAGGTCGCCCTTTTTGACCTGTGAGCCCTCGGGGACGATGTAGACGATTCGTGAACTACCCTCAACTTCGTTGCGAATGATGACCTCGTTCACAGCCTCGAGATTTCCCCCTTCCGTGACCGAAACCAAAAAATCGGTCCTCTCGACGGTGTAGTATTTGGCGTCTGACTTAGCTCCGTCTCCACCGGACATGGCGATGATGGCACCGATGACGACAACGGCGATGATGGCACCGATCAGGATCGATCGATTGGGTCCGCTTCCCTGAGATCCCTTGTTATTGTTTTCGTTGCTCATGATTATTCCTCAAATAGTTTGCTCGGGATAGTGACGCCGACAGTTTCAGCCTTTGCTGCGGAGGCTGGTTCGTTTGAAAGAGGGACCGTGGTTGGGCTCGGCTCCAGCCAGTATCGTTCGATATCCGTATTCAGGATGCCGATGTCGAGAAGTAACTGGAGGCGGGCTGAGAGATAGTCAACGAGAGCGGCTGAGCGGGAGTTCTTGGCTGCGAGTAGCTCATTCTGTGCTTCGACGAGATCGCGGACGACGGCTCGTCCCGCTTGGATGTTGAGATCAGCGCTGGTGACTCGTTCTTCTGCTAGTGTTACAGCCAGGGTTTGAATTCGATAGTTCTCTCGAAGCTGGGAGAGCGTTCGGAGGCCGCGTTCGATCTGGTTACGTTTTTGATCGAGGGTGAGTCCGAGAGTTCGAATGGCTCGTTCGAAATTGACGACAGCGGCGCGATATTGATTGCGCTCTCGGAAACGATTCACGGGAAGATCAATCTCGAACCCTGCACCGGCCCGAAGGTCGTCGATGTCGAATTCGGTGTAGTCTGTGGGTCGTTCACTGGCCAGAGAAGCGTCCGCAAAGAAATCGAGGCCTGGGCGTAGGCGATTGGCGACGATCTTGACTTGGCGGCGGCTATCCTCAAAGCGATCTATGTCGTTGAGGATGAGTAGGTGGTTAGCGACGGCGAGCTCGAAGGCAGTTTTTGAGTCAATAAAGGTTTCGATGAGCCCGGTTTCCTCGAGGGTCTTGAGTTCTGTATCATCAAGCTGGAGTTCATGCGTGAGTGGGACTCCGAGGCGAATCTTGAATTGATCTAACTGGGTTTGGTAGTTGGCAACGGTATTGACGTAGCCATTTCTAGAGGTCAACTCTGCTTGGCGGGCAAGGCCGACACCGACCGCTGTTTCCAGTCCGGCAGCGAACCGTCCTTCTAGGCGGGCGGTCGAATTCGTTCTGCTTTGGTAATCGGTAAAGCGATTGCGAACGATGTCTCGCTGTTGGAGGAGGTTGAAAAACTGTGAAATGATATCGACCGAAAACTCCCGCTGAAACTGGCTAAAATCTCTGACGGCATAGATGACGTTACGTTCGGCTTGCTTGAGATTTTCTCGAGCGATCGTTCGTCCGGCGCCTCGGAGTAGGGGTTGAACGATGTTCAGGGAAAGGGAGCTAACAGCTGATCGGCGAGGGTCCCCGGTATAAAAGCGGAGGAGGTCGTTGGCGACCGTAGCGCCGATACTGGCGCCGGTGGTCAGCGCTTGTCCAACCGAAAGTCGGCTCCCAACGCTTCCGGTCTGATCCCCATTGGATGCGCGATCCCGAGAAGCGGTTGAGCGTGCCAGAAATTGTGGGCTGAACTCCCAGCGTTCACCAGTCAGACTCAAAGCGCTCAGGTAGAGGCGTTCTTTCTCGGTCTGATATTCACGGCTGTTGTTCACTGCCAGATCGAGCGTGGCATCCAGATCAAGCGTGCGTTTGGAGAGCTCTTGCCGGTCCGCAATGATTTCACTCGGCTCGATTTCGCTGGCTTTTCGCTCCGAGAACTTGGTGTTGATCGAGAATTGATTGGTGGTGCCGAAAACTTGACTCTCAACTTCCTCGATAATCTGGTAAACTTCTTTATCGGCTTTGTCGTGGTAATATGAGGTCTTGCAAGCGACGACGGCTAGGCAGAGAGATGCGGGCAAACCGATTCGAAGGAATTGTTTTTCTAAACGATTGCTAATATTGCCCATTGTTTCTCTTCCGTGACCCATTTTGGTTTTACTAGAGACCTAGGTGCCTGTGGAATCGTTACAGGCTTTATTTTCGGTGCTTTTGGGTCGAATCGGGGTTCGGATGGATCTTTCCCTAGAAAGATTTCCCAGTCAAACGACTTGAAGCATTATTCGCTTCGAATCTAGAATCAGTGATTAATATGACGCAACAGCAGGTTCTAGATTTGTACTTTATGGATGCCCGCCACAAACTGATTGATGTCGCGGCGTTCCTAGATCGTGTGGATCGCGGCGAAGGCGAGCCTGATTTCCGTTACGAGGCGTTTCGGAAGGCTCTAGAGGTTCTTTCGAGTGCCGAGCCCGGGAAAGCGGCTGCCGTACTTGAGGCCTTTTCGGATCCAACGAACGAGCCCATTGAGGTCGCAACCACCAAAGCGGCCTGCGGAGCTTGGCCCGGAGCAAACCAGTAATCTAAGAATCGTTTGAGACAATGAGGTATATTGAGCCCCATGGGCACATGGTGAGTCGCACCACCGATGATTACGTTGCGATGGTGACTGCTGGGTGCGAAGCTGTCTGTGAACCGGCCTTTTGGGCGGGTTTCGATCGGAGTTCTGCGAACGGCTTTTATGATTATTTCTGTCAACTGACTGAGCATGAACCGAAGCGGGCGGCAAAGTTCAATTTGCCACACTACACCTGGCTTTGTATCAATCCTAAAGAATCCGAGGATGTAGGCTTGGCGGAGGAGGTACTCTCGATCATTCCCGAGTTTATCGATCGCCCTAATGTCCTTGGTATTGGTGAGATTGGTCTCAACAAGAATAGTCGAAACGAAATCAAGGTCTTAGAAAAGCACGTTGATCTTGCCGGAAGCCGTGACCAGCTGATTCTGGTGCATACGCCTCATCTCGAAGACAAACGGAAGGGGACTCGATTGATTATGGACGTGCTGAAGAATGATTCTCGGATCAGCCCGGAACGATGTATCATCGATCATGTGGAAGAACATACCATCAAGATGGTTCTTGATGAAGGGTTCTGGGCAGGAATGACGCTGTACCCGGAATCGAAGTGCAGTTCGGCAAGGGCCATTGACATGCTGGAAATCTATGGCTCGGAGAAGATTTGGATGAATAGCGCCTGTGACTGGGGTATTAGCGTTCCGCTGGCTGTTCCCCATACAATGATGGAAATGCGACGACGAGGACACGAAAAGGACTGGATTGATAAGGTATCCTTTCAGAATCCGATTTCGTTCATGAAACAGTCACCCAAATTTCAGGCTCCGGCATAGCGGTCCGCTGGGGGAGAATCCAGAGGGTGGCTTCTCAAGACTATTAATCGATCGATTTAAGACCTTATGAAACTGAGCCACGGCCTTCACTTGGCGTATTGTACCAACATTCATCGGGGAGAGAGTTGGAGCCAAACGTTCGATACTCTCAAACGCTACACCCTGGAAGTCAGGAAACAGGTCTGTCCGGACAAGCCCTATGCTATTGGGTTGCGGCTTGGCTACGATGCGGCCAAGGAGTTGAGCCACGGGGGAACGCTTAGCGCGTTTCAGAAGTGGTTGGAGAAAGAGAATTGCTATGTTTTCACCATCAACGGTTTTCCTTATGGAACCTTCCACGGTACGCGGGTGAAGGAATTAGTTTATCAACCCGATTGGACCACCCCTGAGCGGCTTGAATACACCAACTTGCTATTCGACATACTAGCGCAACTCGTTCCCGATGGCGTTGATGGCAGTGTGAGCACGGTGCCGGTTTCTTACAAAGAACTGATCAATAGCGATCGCCAAGTCCGCGAAGCTCGGAAGAATCTTTGGAAATGTGTGGATCACATTGAGCAGTTGAGTCGTGCCACTGGGAAGAAGTTACATTTGGGCTTGGAGCCTGAACCGCTTTGCTACCTCGAGACAAGCGACGAGACGGTTCGCTTCTTTGAGGATATGAGAAAGGACCGTTCAGGCGACCTTCGAATTGAAGATCATCTGGGGGTGAATTACGACTGCTGCCATCTCGCTGTTGAGTTCGAGAATCCCGCGGAAGCGCTTGGTCGATTGCGCCAGCACAAGATCCGAATCAGCAAGATTCATTTGAGCTCAGCCTTGAAGGTGCATCCTACGGCGGAGGCCAGAGAGGCATTGAAAGCGTACACGGATGATATCTATTTTCACCAGGTCGTTGAGCGGAATTCAGACGGCAAGCTACAGCGTTACCGTGATCTTGAGAATGCTTTGAATGCCGACGTATCAGCTGTTCCTCATCTGCCAGAGGAGTGGCGGATTCATTTCCATATTCCTCTCCATACCAAGCCGAGTGAGCTCTTTGAGACGACGTCGGATCATATTGAGGGGACCTTAGACTATATCAAACAGCATCCCGGGATCTGTTCTCACTTCGAAATGGAAACCTATACCTGGGAAGTACTACCAGCGGAAATGAAACGCCGTAGTGTGGTTGACCAACTGGTCGATGAGTACCGTTGGACCCTTGCTGAACTGGCAAAACGTGGTCTCAGCTAGACGTCCTAGGGGGAGTCTTTGGAGAATCAGGACATCTAGCGGCCCATGGGCTGTTGTTGGTAGTTCATGAAGCCAAGATAGGCGAGCATGAGACCCAAGTACAATTGGCCGACATCGAATGCCCAGAAAGCAGCGGCCCCTGCGAAGATCACTCCGAGCCAACGTGTCACTTCTGACCGTTTGGGGCCAAGAAGATCGCGTAGAATCTGCCCGCCATCGAGCGGTAGAATGGGAAGCAGATTGATGACGGTCCAAAAGAAATTGATCCAGAGCATGTAGTTTGTAAGTAAGCGTCCTCCGGCAGTGGTAGGGGGCAGGACTTGAACGAAGAGTAGGGTAGCAATTCCAAGAGCCAAACTTGCGGCGGGTCCTGCTGCGCTCACAGCGATACTCTGTTTTCGAGTGAATGCGTTTCCGGGAAGAATCGTGAGGCCGCCCATTCCGTGAAGATGGATGGCCGGCGTGGCGCCATAGCGTTGGCCGACGAATGCGTGGCCGAGCTCATGGACGAGAATCGAGAAAAAGACCGCAATCATCCAGAGGAGAATCCCCGGTAAATCGTTGAGCGAGTTCATGCGGATCCCGCCTCCGAGCATAAAACAAATCAACCAGAAGAACCATTCGACACTAACGGGAAAACCAAAGACTCTGAATCGAAGCATAAGAGTATCAAATAATGTTTGCGGAGCCGCGGCTGCTGTTGAAACGCTAGGCTTCTACCGTTTCACCCGAACCAGGCTGGAGGACCTTCATCTTTGGATGCCGCAGCTTGATTTGTTGTTCAAACCATTGGCGCGATTCTGGATCACCATGTCCGAGGATGACAGTATGAGGGTCGACTTGGCCCACGAAATCAAGGAGTTCACCGCGGTTGGCATGGGCGGTTAGGTCGAACTCCTGGAGATCACATTTTCGAGTGAGCTCGCCGCCGGATTGACTGAAGTGAAAGGTCTCCCCTTGTTTGGCTGCTCTCAGTCGGCCGGCCGGAGTGTCAGGATCGGCGTAGCCAACAAAGAAAATGGCCTGCTTCTCGTCTTCGACCATTCGAATCGCGAGTTCATGAGCAGGGGTCTGCTCGGTCATCATGCCTGCCGTGAGCACGAACAGGCGACTACCCTTCATTTTCATGGCTTCCTGTCGTTTTCGATCCAACACGACGAGATTCAAGCTTTCGTGGAGGCTCAGGCTGCTGTGATTACGATTCGCACGATGCGCTTCAAGATCATAGATCTCGGTGAAGACTCGACCGAGACCTCCAATGTAGATGGGTTGTTCCCGGAGCTTACCCTCTTTCATCATGAGGGCCAGAAGGGCGAGAATCTCCTGAGTACGGCCAAGGGCAAAAGTTGGGATGAGGACGTTGGCTTTGCGTTGAATCACTTTCTCGATCTCACCAGCCAAGCGCTCCATTTCTTTTTGACGAGAGAAGCCTTCCGGGATTTCCCGATTCCCTCGAGTGGTTTCTAAGATGAGAACATCGGCCTTGATGTCTTCGAATCGGGCTCCCTTGAGAAGCGTTTGATCGCTGAAACAGACGTCTCCTGTATAGAAGATCGTCTCCTTTTCTCCGCGCACCATAATTCCAGCCGAACCCAAGGCATGTCCGGCATCGCAGAATTCTAGCGTCGGCGAGTTGGTGCCCAATTTCGCGTGCTTCGGTGAGGCCCATTCGATTTCTCGGTTGTATTTGTAGCCTTGAAATAGGTAGGCAATCTCATCGAGCTCGCGATGGGAATAAAACGGGTATTCCGTAATGCCGAGCTCATCTCGCTGGCGTTTCATCACGTTCACGGAATTATGAAGGACGCGCTCGACAATAAAGTAACTGAGTTCAGACATCATCACGTGAGCGTCTGGAAACTGCCTGACGGCTACCGGTAATGATCCGACGTGATCGTGGTGGCAGTGCGTGAGAGCGATGGTATCGACCTGTTTATCGCGAATGATCTCGTAACGGGGGAGGCTCTCGCGACCGGAGAGCTTCGGGTGGACGCCCGCATCCATGAGGAGCCCGTTGCCCTCAAGGTCGAGGTACCAAGAGCTGGCACCAATATCTTCACGTGGGTTTAGATTCGTAATTCGCATGAGACGTCTTGACCGACCGAAGTCTCCCTGGCCACGCCATGGTTCGAATCATTGGAAATTCGGATCGGGTCGGGACCAGTGGCTCGAGGGAGCAGCCGTGTCGGTCGGTGATCGATTTAATCGCTCTCTGAGTGACAAATCCAGATTAAGTGTCAAGAAATGCGCTTCAATCTGGATTCAGCCTTTTTTCCAGCTTGGTCGGGTATGGAAGAGGGTGATGTGATCGGTGACTCCTACTTTCCTTGGCTCCGAATATGAATGTTCTCCAAGTTCGCTATTTTGCCTTTCTTCATGGCGCTGCGGGGATTTGTGAGGTTTGAATTGTAACTAGTTAATAGTCAATAGGTTAAAGGTTAATTGTTGCGTAGTGATCGTTCCTGCTTGGGGGAACTTTTCTCATCAATGTGACATTTGTTTGAACGAAATCTGGCTTGGGGTGATCTGAGTCTGTGTAGTTATTATTGTTCTCTGTCCCTAAGGATACAGTTACTCAATCGCGTCTTACGTGAATTGGTTTGGTTGTTATGGTTGTAGACGAGCATCGGGCTAATCATCCGGTGCTCGTTTGCGTTTTGACTACCATCATCCGTTTTCCTCACCCTCCACAGTGCCGCTTCTCTGAGCATGGGGCGGAATAATTGCTGAATTTGATACGTGTAGGTATTATTTCGTTGCTTTGGGGAGAGGGTTGCGGAATAGTTTCCGGGGTCAGGATAGCGCATTCGGTTTCCGAGTTCGTTCGGAATGCGAGAACTAAAGTGGCTGTTGTGAGAGTTTATGCCTAAGGTGATGATGAAATTACTTTCGAAAACAGCGATTACTTTCATTGCTGTGTTGGCGGCCTTTCAAGGGCGATCCGTGCTCGGCGAGGGGATGGCGAGCTTGGAGTCTTGGCCGATGTTCCGTGGCGGGCCGGCCCTGACCGGGGTGAGCCCAGCAAAGCTTCCAGCAAAGCCAGTTCTAAAGTGGTCGTTTAAGGCGGGGGATCCGATTAAATCTTCGGCAGCGATCGAGGATGGCACGGTTTATCTGGGCGCCGACAATGGTTATCTCTATGCCCTCGACCTTAAGACCGGTAAGGAGAAATGGAAGCAAGTGACGGACGGAATGATCGAATCCTCTCCGCTGGTCCTTGGTGATTACGTGTATGTGGGGTCTGGCGATGGATTTCTCTATGCGTTCAAAAAACGTTCCGGTGAGCCCGTCTGGAAATACGAGACAATGGATCAAATCCTCGGCGCTCCAAATTGGGTGAAGTCTCCAGATGGCAAATCGAATTGGATCGTTACCGGAAGCTACGATTACTTTCTTCACTGCGTGGATGCATTGACCGGTAAGGAGATTTGGAAGTATGAGACGGGCAATTACATCAATGGAGCACCGGCGGTTTCGGATGGCAAGACAGTGTTTGGTGGCTGTGATGCCTTACTTCATGTGATCTCACTGGCCGACGGCCAGAAGGTGAAAGAGATTGAAGCGGGGGCCTATATCCCTGGGTCAGCGGCGATGGATGGCAACCGGGTTTATGTGGGCCACTATGAGAGCGAGTTTCTCTGTGTGGATCTTGAGGAAGGCGCGTTGAAATGGACCTATCGCGATCGTAATTTTCCTTACTATTCATCTCCGGCGATCACCGATGACTGGGTTATCGTTGGAGGCCGAGACAAACGGCTTCACTGCATCAATCGTGAAACCGGCGAGGAGAAATGGAGGTTTTCGACTCGCGGAAAGGTCGACAGTTCTCCCGTCGTTGCTCAGGACGAGGTGGTGGTTGGTTCCAGTGATGGACGACTCTATATCATCTCCTTGAGTGATGGGAAGGAACGTTGGTCCTATGAAATTGGGGAATCGATTATTGCTTCGCCGGCGGTGATTGATCAATGGGTCATTGTTGGGGCGGAAGATGGCGTGGTTTACGCCTTTGGGAAATAGTTAATCGGAATTGAAGTCTAATGAGCGAAAAGACAGAGACCACCATCGAGCAAGCTAAGACTTCTTCGAAAGGGAAAGACACGACCGTTGGAAATTATTTTGTTTCCAACTACCCGCCTTTTTCGTCATGGAAGAACGAGGGCGCAGACGAGTTTGAGGCAGCGATCGCAAGACCTCCAAGTCCTGACACGCCTCTCGGCTTGTATCTTCATATTCCCTTTTGCCGCAAACGTTGTCATTTTTGCTACTTCCGAGTCTACACTGACAAGAATGCCGCTGCGATTAACGGCTATCTCAAGGCGGCCGCCAAGGAGTTAGAGCTCTACCGGCAGCAACCCTTCATCGGGGATCGAGATTTAGATTTCATCTACTTCGGAGGGGGCACACCCTCGTATCTGTCCGTGGATCAGTTGACACAGCTCACTGACGACTTGAAGCGAACCCTGCCTTGGGACAAGGCCCGGGAGGTCGCTTTCGAGTGCGAGCCAGGGACGCTAACGCCCCACAAACTGAAGGCTATCCGAGACATTGGGGTGACCCGATTGAGCTTGGGTATTGAGAATTTCGACGATCACATTCTTGAGATAAACGGTCGGGCTCATCGAACCAAAGAGATTGGTCGTGCCTATGAATATGCGCGAGAACTCGAGTTTCCTCAGATCAATATTGATCTGATTGCTGGCATGGTTGAAGAGACCGAGGATAACTGGAAACGATGTATCGAAAAGACCCTGGAATTGAGTCCTGACAGTGTCACGATTTATCAGATGGAAGTTCCCTACAACACCACCATTTACAAAGAGATGAGAGAGGCTGGGAAGCTTGTTGCTCCGGTGGCAGACTGGGAAACAAAACGTCGCTGGGTCAAAGAAGCATTCGCTGCGCTCGAGGCAGAAGGCTACACAATAGGAAGTGCCTACACGGCAGTCAAAGACAAGACGAAGACAAGTTTTATCTACAGAGATCAACTTTGGGCAGGGGCGGATCTTCTTGCGCTTGGCGTTGCATCCTTTGGGCATATCGGTGGTACTCACTACCAGAATCAGCATGACTTTGAGCCCTATGTGAACGATCTCTTGGATGGGAAACTACCCGTCTATCGTGGACTGACGCCAAGCGATGACGAGCGATTGATACGGGAGTTCATTCTTCAACTAAAGCTCGGCCGGTCTAGCTGCCAGTACTTTAATGAGAAGTTCAACACGGATGTGCTCAAACGCTTTGCGGCCCCATTACAACAGATCAAGGATTGGGGATTTCTGACTGTCGAAGGTGACGAGATTCGATTGAATCGTGATGGTCTTCTGCAGGTAGACCGGCTCTTGCACGAGTTCTTTTTGCCGGAACATCGAAACGTCCGATATGCTTGAGGATACGGTCACTCGGACTGCTCATTCTGTGAGGCAGCCTCAAGATCTCTTGAGAGAGGCGTTTTCTCGTCACGGATTGGAAGCGCCTGAATTGAACGCGGTCGCCGCGGCTGAGCTTCCTGAGCCTTATCGTACCTTGTTGGTGCATGACGCAGATATGACGTCGACGCTGAAACGGTATCATGGCGGATCTTTGGTCTTGAAGCGTTTGCATCTCGAGCAGGGTGCGGATGCCTTAGATCGCGAAGTGGTTTTGTGCAAGGAAAGCTCAGCCAAGCCCGTGGAGTACGGCGTGATCCGGATCATGCTTGCCCCCTTCGAGCCTCAAGCAAGGGAGGCTATCGTGGCAGGGGAGAAACCTCTCGGTCAGATTCTCGATGACTTCAGTGTGGCCTATGTGAGTCGGCCCAGTGAATTCTTCTGTATCCCCTCCGTTCCTTATCTAGACGAATTGTTAGCGGATGCTGGCGTTGCGAATCGTTATGGCCGAGTCAATACTTTGACCAAACCGAATGGGGAATTATTGGCGAAGGTTTTGGAAATCTTGCCGGGTGTCTAGATTTGATTTTCGACCCTGAAAGGGCAGAGTGCAGCATGGAAGATAAAAGCCATTACGATGTGATTGTGATTGGAGGCGGTCCTGCCGGTTGTAGTGCAGCGGCTGTCTTGGCTGAGGCCGGGCGAGAGGTGCTTGTTTTGGAGCGTGAAAAGTTTCCTCGTTACAAGGTGGGCGAGTCGATGATTCCCTTCACCTATCATCCCCTGAAGCGACTTGGCCTGATCGATAAGATGCGCTCCTCCCCCTTTGTTAAGAAATACAGTGTTCAGTTTGTTGCCCCCTCAGGGAAGGCGTCACAACCGTTTTATTTCTCATCGCGTTACGATGAGGATGTGTCGCAAACCTGGCAGGTTCGAAGGGACGAATTTGATCAGATGCTGATGGATAATGCCCGTGATAAGGGGGCGACAGTCTTTGAAGAGGTCACCGTAAAAGGACTGCTTTCGGATGGTGCGGTCACGCGAGGTGTTCAGGTTAAATTGGCGGATGGGACGGAACGGGAACTATCGGCTCGAATGACAATTGATTGCTCTGGGAAGGAAGCGTTTGCGGCTTCCCGAAAACAGTGGCGCAAACGCGATCCCTACCTCAACAAGATCGCCGTGTGGACCTACTACAAAGGGGCCAAGCGGGATGAGGGCATAGACGCGGGAGCGACGACCGTGGCCTTTGTTCCGGAGAAGGGGTGGTTTTGGTATATCCCTCAGCATGATGATATGGTCAGCGTTGGAGTTGTGGCTGAAGGAAAGTATTTGACCCGGGAGGGAGTGAAGGATCCTAAGACGATTTTCGAACGAGAGATCGAACAGAATCTTTGGATCAAAGATCATTTGGAATCGGGGGAACAAGTAGGGAAGCATTTTGCTACGAGTGAATACACGTTTCGATCCGAGTTTTGTGCTGAGGAAGGATTGCTCTTGGCTGGGGATGCCTTTGGGTTTCTTGACCCCGTTTTTTCCTCTGGCTTGTTGCTCGCTTTGAAATCGGGTGTTGCTGCTGGCGAAAACGTGGCCCGTGCGCTGGCCGAAGACAACCTCAATCCGTCTCAATTCAAGGCGTATTCTGAGGTGATGATTCAAGGAACCGAGAACATGCGGAAGCTAATCTATGCATTCTATAATCCCGAGTTTAGTTTTCGTGATTTGACGGAGAAACATCCAGAACTTGCGGGGGACGTGACCGATTGCTTGTCTGGGGATGTTAACAAGGATTTCTCCCGGCTCTGGGACGCCATTCGTGATTTTGCGCCGCTTCCCAATGAGCTGCCCTATGGTGTCCCTCACAGCGAGTCCGCGAGGGCGTCAGCGGCCTAGCGTTTGATGCAGTTGAGAGGGAAAGTCAAAACTTGAAACAAGGCACGGAGCTCGTATGAACATTCTGCAAATCACCCCCGGTGCCGGTGGAATGTATTGCGGAGCGTGCTTTCGAGACAATGCCTTGGTCGGGGCTTTTCGCCGAATGGGACATTCGGCGACCCTGCTGCCGCTCTACCTTCCGATGACCTTAGATGAGCCAGATCAAACTCGGGGAGCACCGATTTTGTTTGGAGGAATCAATGTTTATCTGGAGGAGAAATCTGCCTTGTTCCGGCGCCTGCCGCGGGCTCTTACGAACTGGCTCGACTCGCCAAGCTTACTGAAGTGGACGGGCAAGTTTGCCAGCCGAACGCGCCCCGAGGATGTTGGGGAGCTGACCGTGTCGATGCTAAAGGGCGAAGAGGGCAATCAGGCAAGGGAGTTGGACGAGTTACTTCGTTGGCTCGAAATTCACGGTAAACCCGATGTGATCAATATTTCCAACGTCTTGTTGATCGGTCTCGTTAGGCGCCTGAAGAATGAATTGAACATTCCTGTCGTTGCGACCTTACAAGGTGAGGATTTTTTTCTCGATGCTCTGCCGGAAGACAATTCTAAGGAAGCCTGGAAAGTCCTGCAGGAGCGTGCGCAAGATGTCGACCTGTTTATCTCTCCGAGCCGGTACTTCGGCGACTTGATGCAACGCCGAATGAACTTTGCCACCGACAAGCTTTCTGTGATTCCGAATGGGATTTCTCTGGACGGATATACTCTCTCGAGTGCGCCGACGGATCCCCCTGTCCTCGGGTATTTTGCAAGGATGTGTGAGGACAAGGGACTCGATACCTTGGTTGAAAGCTTCATGCTGTTGAAGCAGCGCGAGGCGACGAAGACGCTTCGCTTGAAAGTCGGAGGCGGTTTGGGCCCTAGTGATGAGCCCTTGGTAGCGCGCCTCAAGGAGCGCTTGGAAAGGCAGGGGCTGCTCCAATCCGTCGAGTTTTGCCCTAACTTGACACGGGAGGAAAAGGTGGCGTTCTTTAGAGACCTAACAGTCTTCTCCGCTCCCGCTTTGTACGGTGAAACCTTTGGGCTTTATGTGATCGAGGCCATGGCCGCTGGGGTGCCTGTTGTGCAACCGCGTCACGCGGCCTTTCCGGAGATTCTCGAGGCGACGGGCGGGGGCGTCTTGTGTGAACCCGGCAGTGCCGCTGGCTTGGCTGATGGCATCGAATCGTTGCTTGCGAATCCTGGCAAGGCACGAGAAATGGGGAAACACGCTCGCATCCAAGTCCAGGAACATTTCAATGTAGATGTCATGGCAGAGCATATCGTTGCTGCCTACCAGAAGCTTATGCCTCAGGTCTAGTGGGGTTTTGAGGGGAGATTATGAGTCGATTTGTCTACACTCGTAGAGTTGAATTTGCTGATACCGATATGGCGGGGATCATGCACTTTTCGAGTATCTTCCGCTTTATGGAATCGGCTGAGCACGCCTTCTTCCGCAGTTTGGGCTACTCGGTGACCTTGGATGAGATTGATCCGGCTCTGGGGTTGCCGCGGGTACAGGCAGAGGCGTCCTTCCGGCGTCCTTTTCGGTTTGAGGATGAGATTGAGATAGAATTCACCATTCGGGAAAAACGGACTAAGTCGCTTACCTACGGGTTTGAACTAAGGAAAGTCGGCGATCCTGAACGCTTTGTTGCGGCCCTAGGTTCCATGACGGTCGTCTGTGTACGTCGCGATCACGAGGGTAAGATGGCCTCTCACGAGCTGCCTGGGGAATTGGCTGAAAAGATTGAGGCTGAACCTGGTTTCTAGAAATGGTCCGGGGCGCCACTCTGATTCAATTTCCTTCGACATTGTTTTCCCGCAGCGAGTGGATTAGGATCACTTTTTGAGTCGTGAAACAGAACAAGATTTATGGGCACTGAAACATCTTCTGGACCTGGTATGACCTGGCTTTATTTCGCATTGCTAACCGTCTTCTGTTGGGGACTGTATGGGATCCTGCTTCACAAGGGGCAGGTGACGATGGCGGATCCCGAGAACGGACGTTACAAGGCCTTTCTCTTTGTTGGAATCGCTTATTTTCTGACGGCTGTGTTAGCGCCACTCGCGCTGTTGATGTACAAAGGGGCCGCCTTTAGTGGCTATACGGGAGCGGGGATGTGGTGGTCCTTGGTCGCTGGTATTCTTGGTGCGATTGGTGCGTTTGGGGTGCTCTTAGCCTTTGGGGCGAAGGGAACGCCAGCCGTAGTCATGTCGATCATTTTTGCTGGAGCCCCGGTGATCAATGCGTTGGTTGCCATCATGCTTCACCCCCCCGCTGGAGGTTGGGGCTCTGTTCGTCCGCAGTTCTTCTTAGGGATCATTCTGGCCGCGGTGGGTGGAATGCTGGTGACCCTTTTCAAACCTAACCCTGGGCCTGCGAAACCAGCGGTCGTTTTGGTCGATACCTTCCCTGCCCACGCCAATAAGGCAAAGTAGCGGACGTAGTCCGCATGCGGAGTGAGGATGGATACCTTCTTTCCATCTCAGCAGGATCTGGAAACACGTCAGCTGAGCTTGCTGAATGCGCTTCTTGCCGAGCTGGAGGACTCGAACCCCTTCTATCGGGCGAAGTTTGACGGTCGAATCGGACCCTTCGATTCGGTCGCTGCTTTTCAATCGACGGTCCCCTTTACCACCAAGCCGGAATGGGTGGCGGACCAAGAGGCTCACCCACCCTATGGGACCAATCTGACTTACTCTCGGAAGCGATACACGAGGTGTCATCAGACGAGTGGCACGTCGGGTAAACCGATGCGTTGGCTGGATACTCCGTCCAGTTGGGATTGTATTCTTGATGACTGGATCGAAGTGATGCGGGCCGCGGGACTCCACCAAGAAGATCGTTTTTTCTTTGCGTTCTCCTTTGGACCCTTTCTCGGTTTCTGGGCGGCATTCGAGGCCGCTCAGAAATTTGGCGGCTTTAGCCTTTCTGGAGGGGGGATGACGACCGAGACTCGCATCCAAGCCATGGTGAAGAACGAAATCACAGTCTTAGCCTGCACGCCAACCTACGCCATGCGGATGGGGGAAGCGGCAAAGCGACTTGGCATTGACGTCTCAGCTCTGCCTTTACGATGCATCCTTGTGGCTGGAGAACCGGGAGGCAGTTTGCCTTCGGTCCGAAAGGAACTGAAGGAATTGTGGCCGACGGCGACGGTCTTTGATCATCACGGAATGACTGAGACCGGCCCGGTCTCGTTTCAATGCCCGTCGCGTCCGGGAACCCTACATATCAACGACACATCCTATCTTGCGGAAGTCCTCGACAGAGAGACGGCGGAACCGGTGAGAAGCGGCGCCCGAGGGGAACTCGTGCTGACGACCTTGCGGCGAACTGGGTCCCCATTGATTCGTTATCGGACCGGTGATCTGGTTGAACTCGCTGAGTCTGGGACGTGTGGCTGTGGGCGTTTTCATACGGCGCTGCCTGGAGGGATTATTGGTCGAGTCGATGACATGGTTGTCATTCGAGGCGTGAATGTCTATCCAAGTGCAATCGATGAGATTGTTCGGCGGACTGGGGGAGTCGAGGAATATCAAGTGCGGTTGAGTGAGAAACAGAGCCTTGCGGAACTATGTTTGGTGATTGAGGTGGACGATTCGAGATCTCATCCTGAAACGGTTGCTGAACAACTGGCTCAGGAACTGCAGCGTAGTCTCGCGCTACGAATCCCCGTCGAAATCGCTCCAAGAGATTCGCTCCCTCGTTTCGAAATGAAAGCGAAGCGTTGGGTTCGAGAGTAGATCCTTCCGATGGGGGCTAGCAGGCTTGCATTCCGGCTATTATGCTCACCTAGATAATGACCTATTCGACGTTATTTGCTTTTCATTGAGGGTGTTGTTTGGGTTGACACTGGATGGCTACACTGCCATTCCTTTAAAAGGAAGTATACAGATTTGTTAGTGACTGATAATCGTCGGCCGTTTGTGGGCTAATTCATTAAACACTTCTGTCTAGTGAATGAGTTCAGAGCATAAGAAGTCTTGGTTGGAGGGCTTGTGCGCTTTGGAACTCGGGCGATAGATCCACTGAAAGGCGTTATAGGTGATCCTGATGTTCGTATTCGGCAAGCAGCGCTTGCCGCTTTAGACACTATTGGAGAAGAGGTGGTCGAAGACGCGACCCTTCCGGCTCTTGATCCGTAATTGGTAGAGCGAATGTCCTCATGATCTTTTCTCACCAAGCAAGATCCTCATCGAACATTCACCAAATCTGCTGCCGAGTTTTTTCCCTCTGAAACAAAACCGTTCCCAGACGGCTCAAGTTACCAACCGATAAAACGTCTTGGGTCTGTGATCCAACGACGAAGCCGATAGTAGGGCCATCCGATGACCTCATGGAGATAGACCTTCATCAGATAGAAACTGCTTTGCTGTGGAGCTATACTCCACCCACCCATGCGCTCAAGGTATGAGGATCCCTCAAAGTCACATGCGACAGGAGTGACCTGGATTTCGTTGGCTGCGAAGACGGCTTCAGCTCTTGCCATGTGAGTTCCTGAGGTGACTAAGAGAATGGATTCCCACTTTTGGTCATCCATCAGTGCCTTTGTCCCGAGAGCTTCATCTCGGGTATTACGACTTGGAGGAAGGACGTAGGACGGTGTCGCTGCCACCTTCCAAGATTCAAACCATGATTGCATGTTCTCTCCCTCAGACTTGATTCCTTCACTCGGTTTTCCCTTACCCCCGCCGAAGACAATCGCCTTAGCTTTGCCTCGTCTGGCGAGTTCGAATCCGGTGATGATTCGATCCGTCTCACGTTTTAAGTTGAATCGATTGAGATCTGCTTTGGAAGGTGTGAGGGCGGCGCCTAAGATGACGATCGCATCCGCCTCAGGGACAGCCTCCCAATCCGCGAGAATATAGGGGCTCTCAAGTCGCTGAACGAGCAACGCAGGAATCGGTGTTGATCCCACGGCAAAGAAGACGAGGGAGACGGAAAAAAAGGTGAAAGCGCTTCGCCATTGCTTGCGGCGAAACGCTCCAACGGTTGCCCCGACACAAAGAAACCAAAGGATAGCTAGTGGTTGGGCGAGATCTCCGAAAATGGAGGCGAACATGATCGAGCCAATGGGCTAGCGCTTGATTAATGGTTGTCGCCGTCCAGGAGATTCCCGATCCCACCGAGAATGGATCCCTCACCTTTGCCGCCACCGCCTGTTTGAGGAGCCGATGCGACGATGCGCCCTGCAAGACGACTTAGTGGTAGCGATTGTAGCCAGACCTTTCCGGGACCTCGAAGTGTGGCAAAGAAGAGGCCTTCGCCACCAAACAATGCGGACTTAATTTTGCCGACATACTTGATATCAAAGTTGACGGACGCTTGGTAGGCAACGACGCAACCCGTATCAACGCGGAGTGTTTCGCCCGGAGCCAGTTCCTTCTCATAGAGGGTGCCTCCCGCGTGAATGAAGGCCCAGCCGTCCCCTTGTAGGTGTTGCATGATGAATCCCTCACCTCCAAAAAGACCAGCCCCCAGCTTTTTCTGAAAGGCGATGCCAATGCTCACGCCCTTGGCTGCACAGAGAAAGGAATCTTTCTGGGCAATCAGTTCTCCTCCGAGTTCTGCGAGATGCACCGCAATGATTTTACCAGGGTAGGGAGCACCAAAGGCAACCCGTTGCTTACCCATGCCTCGATTCAGAAAGACCGTCATGAAGAGCGACTCTCCGGTGATCAAGCGTTTTCCGGCGCTCATGAGGCTTCCTAAGAATCCGCTATTCTGTTGGGAACCGTCTCCGAAGATGGTTTCCATTTCGATGCCTTCTTCCATGTACATCATCCCGCCGGCTTCGGCGACAACTGCCTCTTGGGGGTCCAGTTCGACTTCAACGAACTGCATCTCTTCTCCGAAAATCTTGTAATCAACTTCGTGCATTTCTGGCATATTGATATCTCCTTTTTGCTAATTCCTCTACGCGACGTCCCCTAGATTGAAAGGCTGTTCAGAAATGTCAATCATGCCCTTCGGCGCAAAGGGGTCGAGGGATAGTTTGAGGCGGTTACTTAAGGCGGTTTAGAATGTTTTTGGTGATTCTTTCGACGGTGGGATCGCCGCCTTCCAGTCCGTGTGACCAGTCCGTTGTGCCTACCGTGACGACGGTGCCTCCTCGAGTGTAGGTGCCGACGACTGCGGCTCCGATGCGGTCTTTCTCGAATCGGTCATACCAATGACTGTCGCCTGGATGCCATTTTGCCGGTGCTGTTGCGAGGATTTCGAATCCCTGCGGGGTGCCGTCGCGGTGGGTAGGGTAGGGGAGACCGTTTTCCCAGCGCATTTCACAGCCGTCGCATTCATAGCCTACGATGGTGTGCTCGCCTCCAAACTCGGTTCCCCGCTTTAGCTGGGTCCCTCCGAAAAGCCAATGCTGGGGGCGATGTACGGTGAAGGCCCCGGAGCCGTCCATGAATTGGCCGTGGCTACGATGATAGCCGCCCCATAGGAAGCCGACTCCAGTGAGGGTGTTCTCGGGACGATTCAGAAGATGATGGCTCCAGAGGGTAGAGAGTGTTTTGTGATCCGTGGATCGATATTCAGGGTCCCAATTGTACCATTGTTTCCAGCAGGTCAGTGCTCGACCATCATCTTCGCTACGGACTTGCCAACAAACGCTGTTTCCGCTGAAGAAGGCCACATTGCCGCCATTTTGAATGAATGATTCGAGATGGTCACGCATTGGCGTCGACCAGTATTCGTCGTGGCCTACGCTGAGGATGAGATTGTAGTTCTTGAGAATCTCGGGTCGGTGTTCCAAATCTGAATTGACTGCGTAGTCGAGTCGGTAGCCATTTTCTTCGGCCCAGGCGATAAAGGGAAGTTCCCATTTGCTGAAGAATCCTGTCAATGGGCGATCAAAGGAGACACGATGGCCTTGAAGCTTAGATCGGCCATGATAGGCGTAGAGACTCGAGCCTCCCCAATTGTTGTAGGCGTTGTAGGTGTTGGTTGCTAGTTGTAGGAGTATGCGGCTCTGTTTTCCAGGATTTGCTGAGCGAACAATGAAGAAGAGTCTTGTGCTGGCGGTCCGATGGTTCCGATGAACATAGGGGCCTCCTTGATCGCTTGCGGTGAGGGTGATCTCGTAGTAGCCAGATATCCATGTTGACGGGATCTCGAATCGGTAGCCGACAGGCCAGTCACAGCCGTGGGAGGAAGCATTTTCTGGTATGGGGTAGGACGCCCCCTTAATGCGATCGACTGTTGTGACAAGAGTTGATTCCGCACCTCGTCTGCTAATTGAAAGGGCGTATTCTTTGACTGAGGTTGAAACGTGGAGCTGAACGGAATCGCCGGGCTGATAACTAAGTTGGTCGGGATAGGCTTCGATGTGGAGCGGCGTTGTTTCGGCTCCCGTTACGGGAGAGAACGCGATGACAGCGAGTAGGAACGATCCGAGAACGGTGAGGGGAATCGTTGGTTTCATAGTTTGATGGCTGAGAGACTTGGGTTGCTTCTAGGGTTGATCTCTGAATTCTAGGGTTGCCTCGGGAACGGACCTGAGTATATTCGTAAGCGCATTAGGATGACGATTGTAAAACAACTCCTTCCGATTATTAAGCGAGGCCTCTGGTCGTGGCTTAGTGTGTCTTGTGGAGTGGTACAGCGTCGGTCTTGATTGTCTTTTAATTGGATTAGAAAGCTTAAACCCGCTCCTTAACCGGAGCGGGTTTTTTTTGTTTATACCGGCTGTGTGAGAACCAAAGATAAAAATCCCATAATAACGTTTGCTATCGTTACTGCGTGTTCGATCTGTTTTTGCTCGAAGGGCGTGCTGATCAAGCTGTCCTTTTTGGCGAACGCGGATCCGTTGACGGTGCTGGCCTTGCGAATGGTCTTCGCCTTTCCTGTGTTTCTTGTGTGTGCATTGGTGCTGAACTGGAAGGCTGACGAGTCGATGACGAAACGAGACTGGATAAGTATTCTCGGGTTTGGATTTATTGGCTATTACATTTCACCACTCGTGAATTTTGCTGGCTTGCAATATGTGAGTGTCGGGCTCGAGCGTATGATTCTCTACACCTATCCGACCTTTGTTGTTGTCGGAGGTCTTGTCTTCTTTCGGCAGACAGTCGCACGAAGTACCTGGTTTGCCGTAGGGCTGACCTATGTGGGAATTGTGATTGCATACTCGGGAGAAGTCGCCACGACGGTGGAAACCCGGTGGCTCATCTTCGGCGCGGCGCTTATTCTGTTGAGTGCCATGACCTATTCGTTTTTTGTTCTGTTTTCGCGTCAGTTGCTCGTACGTCTAGGGGCGATTCGCTTCACGGCGAACGTGCTTTGCGTGTCCTGTTTGTTTACCTTCGTACACTATGGAATGACGGGACGTTTCGAAACATTGGCGACGTTGGAGGCGATCGTTTATAAGTATGCGCTAGTCCTTGCGATCCTTGGGACGGTCGTGCCCTCTTTTCTATTGGGAGTAGGGCTACGACGAGCGGGTGCTCAACAATTTGCGGTCTTGAGTACTATCGGTCCGGTAGCCACGGTTTTCTTGGCTTGGGGGTTTCTGGGCGAGGCTGTGAATGGGGCGCAATTGATTGGCTTGATCGTAACCCTGAGTGGGGGGCTGATGATTGCTCTGGTCAATGCAAAGTCATCCAAGCCGAGTAAGGAATCAAAGCTCGATGGAAGCGAGCTAAGGGCGGCGAGCTTGGGAAAGGCTTAGGTCCAACGCTTGACGTCACTGGTTAAAGAAGATCGAGCGTGCGTTGGTCGGGAACACCGTTGAAGTAGTGGCTTAAGGCCTTGGTGAATAAAGGGGCTTTGGGTTCAACCTGTAGGAACAGCGTTAGGCACGATTGAAATTTGAGGTCGTCTGGGGACGAAAAAATTTCAAAGGCGGATCGTTCGTTGATGTTTAAGACGAGTTCGGTGCATTCGATAAGTCGAGGGCCGAGGATGCTGTGTGCCCAATAGTCTTGCGCCTCACAAAGCGAAGCCAGTCCGTAGAAGTGTGCGTTGGTGCTCGAACCCAAGCCCCTCCGCTGGGGGAAGACGAACCACATCCAATGGGAGCGTTTCTCCCCAGCGCGTAACTCTCTCAGGACTTGAGGATAGATCGAATCTTGAGCCTCAGTGAAGCGGCTTAGGCTATCCCTTGCTCCGTGCATTGTTACTAAGTACGGGATTCAGCAGTGTTTTCCAATTTCCTCGAACAGGTGCGAGAACTAGTCGCCAGATGGTTCTGAGAGTTGTTTTTGGAGTTGTGGGCGATGTTTAAGAATCCGCGCCATACGCTTCGTGAATTTAGGATTGTCGGCTCCTTTTAGCTTAGATCCCTGGGGCATGATTTGGCTATCCCACCCGCTCAAATCCTCAGGCTTGACGCCGCTATGATAGAGTCCGCTGGTGTAGGCGCTTGGCTTGAACGTTCCTACGATGCTAACGTTCAGATCTGATTGAATGCTGTCTTCCCATCCTCCGGCCCAAAGACAGGCATTGGTGAGAAAGCGCCGGCCATCCTCACTCAGAAGATCTTCCGACGCTCCGAAGGAGGTGTAAACCACGCGCGCGTTTTTCTTGGTTCCTGAGGGCGCAACATAGGAGGGTCTTGTCCAGGCGGCTGTGACGAGCGGCTTATTTTGGTTGATATCCTTACTAGGATGAAAGGTATTCAAGACCTGTACTTCGAGAAGCGATGTGGCTCCAGCGGGCAAGGGGGAAGCGTAGGCGCCTGAGTAGGCGTGGATTTGTGTCACGCCTTGGTTGATTGGATGTGAACGCGCACTGGCGACAGGTGTGATGCGGCTGCCCATCTGGTGGTTCGAACCATAGTGAGATTGGCCGGTATTCCGTCTCCAGGTGTTGCCGAAGATTTGCTCGCCAAGGCCTCCAAAGTAGTCGTCACCCTTGTAGTTGTAGTTTAGCTTGCTCCAGCGTCCCTTCTGACCGTTGAAACAATGAGTGGACGTTCGAAGGCCGACAACCGGGCCACCTCGTTCGAAGTAATCCACCAGGAGACTTGCTTGGGAATCCTGAAGGTTCATGAATCGAGTGAAGAAGAAAAGCAGATCCGCATCCTTCAGGGCCTCGAGGCCTGGAAGACGCGTTGCTCCAGCCATGATGTCTCCTTGATCGTCGAGGCCAAACAAGACGGTGCATCGAAAACCGAAATGCTTCGCCATGATCTTGGCCATTAAGGGGCAGGCCTGTTCGGAGCGATATTCGTGATCATTAGCAACGAACACGATGTGTTTGCCCTTACCAATGCCTTCAATGCCTTCATAGACCAACGGTGCGGCGCTGAGTAGTGGGAGGACAGTGATCAGTAGTAGCGTGCTTATCCAGAGTTTCATCGCTGTTTTCCAGGAGTTCATTCGTGCTTTGGTTCTCGCTTTTCGTTCTTTTGTCACGGGGTTGGTTGCGGCTTGAAGAGGCGGAAGAACTGACCCTCTGAATCGTTCGTCAATAGTACGGATTCTTGATCGGTTGCCTCGTCATAGTTGATTTGTTCCGCGGGAACCTCGCTCCACGTTGTCCCGATACTCGCGGTGGATTGAAGAATAAAGCCAATCGCATCGCTTGCTGGCCAGCTGATCTGCAGCTCCCCGGTGGCCCCACGTCCGATTGATAGCGTGGGGTTCTTCGGTAGGTCAGTGATGTCATCGACGACGAGCACGGGGAAGTTGAGGATATCACTTTCATTGTCAAAGATGTCTGTGACGAGGATTTCTACCGTGTAATCTCCAAGGAAGGCAGGCGTGTAGTCCACCGCAATATCTTTAATACCGCCTTCAGGAATAATGATGAAATCTTCCTCAAAGAATATTTCATAAGTGTCCCAGGTATCCGGTTCTCCTTGTCGAAGCTCGGTGTAATAGACCGGGGTCAATTTGCCTCCGGGCGCAAGCGTCACGTCGGCAACCGCTGACAGGGTTTCATTGGCCGAATCAAGAACTTGAATGATTTCGCCCGCCTCTTCCCCTAATTGGGTGATCAAGACAACTTCGATGGGTTCTTCTTCGCCGGGTGCTGTGTAATCGGCGTAGCTCACCATTATGTCGGAACCAGGTTCTTGAAACCAGCCCCCAAGATAGGGTTGAGAGTCGTCTTCGCTGGCGGAGATTGTTGGCATGGTGGTGTCCCAAAGGAGTTCGTATTCTCCTGGGCCGTCGGCGAGTCCGTTGGCGATTTCGCCGAGATAGACGTATTCGTTAGGGTCGCCAGTTTCCCCGTTGCTTATCAGTGCCGAGTAGAATCCATAGGCGTCGTCCGCTTCTTCGAGATTAAAGACGAGCGATGCGGGATCGTCCAGGGAGCCCACATAGAAGAAGTCGCCGGCACGATCGTTGCCGCTGCGGCGGGCTGAGCCGCTTGATCCGACACTCACACCGGGGGCTTGTTGATCACCGTTTACCCGCTCCGAAACGGCTCCAAGGAATCCCTGCCAAGCCGCGTCGGGGAGTGCATTGAAGGCGAGGTCAAGATAGACGTTCTGTTCGTTGACCCCTGCTGTCGGGTAGTAAATGGAAAGCCCATGAACTTTCCCTTGACGTTTGGTGCCTGCCGTCAGACCTAGAATCATATTGTCGATGCTTTGGCTGACGGCTTGTGCCGTCGATTTGAGGCGGGCACTTGACGAACCGTGGCTTGCGATCTTATCTGCGAACTCACCTAGGTCGATATAGTCGGTCGGCTTACTAATTTCACTGACCTTTGCAATGTTATAGTGAACGGTTTGGCGCTGAAGTGTTGGAATGACGAGGTTGTTCTGTTCCAAGAGTCCTTTGAGTTCTTTGGCAAAGGCATTGAGGCTCTGTGAGAACGCGGAGAATTTTCGGAGATCGAAGGTAGCGTGGACCTTGAGAGCGTTGTCTACTTGGGTTTGGTGATGGGCGTCCCAAACAGGCACTTCCTGCCGTCCGAATTCGAAGATATCAATTCCAGGATTGTTTTTCAGAATATTGAGTTCGCCGCCGTACTCGAGTCCATCACCGTAGTCGAGTTCGGCGTTGGCAATGAAGAGATCACAGATGTCCACGAAATCAATGAGCACTTCTGCGCCACCCATGAGACAGGTATCGAAAGCGACGAATTCAAATTTGGAAACGGATCGCTCAGCCATCGTTTCCTTGACCGCCTTGCGGATCACTGCCGTTGACAGGCCGTCGGTATGGGTGACGCCGTCTTGGGTATCACCACCAAAGCCTTCCCATTGGCCGCCGTGGTTCCAAAACACGATGCCATAGCGATCTGCTGGATAAGTCTGAATTCCCCAAGTGAGGAAGTCTTTGAGTGTGCTGGAGAGATCCATGTTCATGGACTCAGGAAGCCTACCAATCGGTTGCGTGTTGAATGTGTTTGGGTCGCTATCGGTATCACTGCCGACGAGATAACGCGTGATTCCGGTGTGGAGTTCACGGGGAATACCTGAATCGATCGCGAAGCTGGCAAAGTCTTTATCGGATGCGTTGAAATCGGCTTGAAGGACGATGTTGAAGCCATCCGCGCTGCCGGACTGCTCCATTTCTAACATGTCCCTTACCAAGCTAGTAGAAAGATTGTGATCTCCATGTCCGTAGATGAGAATCGTCCAGGTAGTGCCGTTGTTGGTGTTGCCATTCCCAGGATTGGATGGAGTCGTCGGGGAAGTGGCATCCGTAACGGTCAATCGAGCCACGGTGCTTTCAGCCTCCTCAGTCTCGTTTTCGATGTAGACGGAATAGTCGCCCGCATCGTCTGCGCTCACGGTCTCGATCGCGATGCTGGGGGTATCAGCTCCGGGAATCGGTTCATCGCCGAAGTACCATTGGTAGGCAATGTTTCCTGAGCCTTCGACCACGACGGTAAACGATACACTCTGTCCTACGACGACCGTTTGATCGCTGGGTTGTTGGGTGATCTTAAGAGGCACATTAGGCAAACTTAGTTCTAAACGATCAAGCCAGCCTCGATCCGCGCCGTCTGCGCCCCCCTCATCTTTTTCGTAAATCCACTGAAGTTCATGTTCGCCCTCACTGAGTTCGAATGATGCTTGTTCCCAATCGACGTCGCCGGAGATCTCGCCAATGATTTCCCCATCAATGGCAAAATAGAGGTAATCGAAGTCTGCTTCACTCGAGACCTTCCACCAGAAGCTTCCCGTCAAGGGGCCTTCAAGGGTGAGGGCGAGAATGGCAGCCTCTTCGTCGGCGAGCGGGCCGCTGGCCAGGGCGTCTTCGTTGTCCGCCGCCACGTCGGTCTGTAATGTCCACAATCCATTGCTCTGCCAGTCAAGATTGGGGGTCTCGAGCGCAGTGTCGATGATTGTTTGAGCTGCGACTTTCTCGATGGAAGCAAAGGTCCCGAGGAGAACAGAAAGAAACAAGGCCAGGACCGTGATACGGCCCTTGGGATTGAGCTGACGCTGTGGACGTTGGTTTCTCATAGGCTTTAGTAGATCAGAAATATGCGGTGAGCCGGATGCAGCTCCCCGTAGAAAGCTGCCTCGAAGGTTAGCGGGGAATATCCGTCCACTAAACAAAAAAGCGACGCACATTTGCTATTTTTGGCACCCGTAGTTAGCGGAGTTGGGAGTGGCCGTTTTTAGGAGGTTTTTTCGTGTGGGCTGCGCGAGATGGGAGCCATTCTAGATACTGGAAATGATCGTGACATCGATCCGGCGAGGTTATTTCCGAAGCGATTGAAAGGGAATGCTCGGTGTGCTGGAAGCGTACGTGCCAACGATTCTGTCTAGGCTTTGCTGTTTTTAGAGGCCGCAACGATCAGGCTGATCAGGCCGACGAGGCCGGTTATGCTTGCGGTGACGGTCAGCTCGTTCCCGATGTAGCGGTAGGCGTTTGAAAACAACGCTTCGCTCCACGATTTGGTGCCGGGACCCATGTAGATTGCAGCGGCGATGAAGCGAGCGACATAGAGGAAGGCCGCGATCTTGAGTAGCTCGACACCAATGTAGTCGTATTTCATTGCGAATTTAGGATGTTCACTTCCTGGAGGATTGTTGGAGGACAGGCCGCTTGGAGCGCTTTGCGAGGCTCTTGATGGGATGAAAGACTCCAAGCGTATCAAGGAGGCCGAGAAGAATGAGTGCCCAAAAGAGTGTTCTAAGTACCGGTGACTCGATCAGTGTGCCGACACTTGCGCTGGCGAGAATCGAGACTACTTCACCGATTCTTCTCCGGGCGGCAGGGGCGCTTGGTTTGGATGCATCCTTATGGGTGATTGGTTGAAAAGGGAGTCCGGGAATCTGTCGAACGGAAAACCAGTCACAGAGACGTCCTTTGGTTAGTTGGTCGGTGGATTCTCCCAGGTCGCTCGAGGCAAGAAATTGAGATGTGATGTGGCCTTCGATTAATTTTGTCCTCAGTTGGGCTACGGTATAAGGGCCTGTTACAGGCGAGTGATTATCTCCTCGAATGAAGTATTCCATAGTTCTTGTCTAGCCACTTAAAGTAGACGGTCTATTGATGAAGTCAAATTACGAAAAAACAGCCATTCTGGAATCGTGATCCTGGGGAATCGGCTCGACTTTGATTTGGGGGAGCGTCAGGCTTGAGAGAGCATGGAAATTATTCCGCCGATTCTGCATCGAGAGTTTCTCGTTCGTTCTCGTCGTCGATCAACCTATATGGTGCGGCCATTAACTGCAGTTGTCTCGATCCTGATTGTTGCGGTCTTCCAGGGACTGCCGATGTTGTTCGGTTCCGGGACGGTGCGGGTTGGAACCCCGGTTTTTCAATTGTGTGCCTATTTCTTGTGGATGTATTGCTTGGTAGAAGGACTTCGAAACTCGTCCGATTGTCTCAGTAGTGAAAAAAGGGAGGGGACCATCGGTCTCCTGTTCTTGACTCGGATGAGGGGGCGACAAGTAGTGATGGGGAAGTTGTCCTCTGGAATGATCAGTTCGTCCTTCAATCTTGTCGCGGCGCTTCCGGTGTTAGGTATGCTAATACTGCTTGGAGGTGTGACCTTTGATGAGTATCTGAGAATATGTGTGGCCCTAGTCTCAAGCTTGGGAGTCGCGCTTGCCATTGGGGGGTTCGTTTCGGCTCAGTCTCGTTTTGCCGGTCGGTCGCTTGTGACTTCCTTGGCAGTGGTTTTGATATGGAATCTTGCCTCGGTGATCGCCTCGAAAGCGATGGGAAGTTTCTTTCCTTCTCCTTGGAGTCTGTTCTCGGGTTCGTTCGATGGCTTGTTTCAGTTTGATTCCTCAACATTCTGGATTTCACTGCTTGTCTTGTGGAGTGTCGTTTTCGTGTTGGGATTGCTCTCGGGCGTTGTGCTTGAAAAGCGATGGCAGATCGAGGGGGGCGCTGCGGCTGAGTCTGCGAGGAACGCTACGGATGGCAAACATCGCTGGTTGTTACCACCAATGGTGCGGCAAGTGGGAGAAAAGCATCCGTTGGAATCGTTGCTCAATCGACGGAGTTCTTTGAGATACGGAAAACGATTTGCGATTCTGGTGCTTTTCTTAGGTGTTGTTGCCGCTGCTTTGGCGCCTCTTCGGATCGGTGTTGAAGCCATTTGTACCTGGCTTTTGTTCGGTCTTGCTATTTGGGAAGGGAGTCGGATTTTCGTTGGCAACGAGGGACGAGCTTGCCTGGAGCTGCTTCTGACAACACCGATTCGTCTGAGGGACGTTCTCCATGAATTGGGTCAATATTCCCGCCGTTTTGCTTTCTATGCGGTCATGCTGGTGTTTGTTCTCAAACTAGTGGCTTTTGTTGGAGAGGCTGCTTTAGCTATCAATAGTGATTCAACCGCGCCTCTCTTGTCCGGGCTAACAAAGCAATTGTCGTCTCAGTGGAATTGGTCTCAGGTCTCGAAGGTTTTTGGATTGAAATTGATCGAGCTCTGTATCGATGGCGTCGCCGGATATTGTTGGTTCTATGGAGCCTTTTGGTATGCTCTTTGGCGTGGGGCTCGGAGCGCTACTCTAACCAGTGCGTTGGGGTGGATTCTTATCGTGACGGTTGTTGCGTTCGTTCTGTATCTATGGATTGGAATGGCTATGTTGATGGCCGGGGTGTTTGGAATGGGTCGCCAGGTGGCTTCGTCGCCTCATCTCGTTGAACTGTTCATTAGCATTATGATCGCCGCCCTGATGAGTGCCTATTTTCTTGTCTTGGCAAAACACTCAAGACAGAAATTGTGGATGTTTTTGTGTCCGGCACCTCCCATGTCGCATGTCCATGCCAGCTCTCGAATTGTTTCCTTGCGTTAGAAGCCGCTGTTTTCACTATCCGTTAGAAAGAATGTGTCCGTTATGAACGAGAGTAGAGAGCGATCTGACCCATCCCACCGGATAGTCTCAAGACGAAATTTCTTGAAGGAATCGAGCCTTGTCGCGGGGAGTGCTTTGGCTAGTGCGATTCCTGTGGTTGGCCAAGAGCAAAGGGCCTTAGCTGACCCCAAACTGATTGATCGTGAGAACCGACTGGCAGGGGCCCGTGATTGGCAGTTGACTCGAGTGCGACTGGATCATCGGAACGGATTTCGTTCTCCAAGGATCGAGGGCTTTTGTTCTCGGCAGAGTGTGGAGGCGGGCGATTCATTGGATTTGATGGTATCGACAGATCCCGAGGAACCGTTTGTTATCGAGATCTTTCGGACCGGCTACTATGGCGGTAGAGGGGCGCGATTGATGAAGACGCTGGGGCCGTTTAAGGGGCGCAAGCAAGCGATGCCCCCGATCGGTGCCAAGAATCTTCGAGAGTGTCGATGGGAGCCGACGACAACGATTCGAATCCCAGAGGATTGGCCGAGTGGGGTATATCTTGGACGGCTATCCTTGGTGCCAGATTCTGTTTCGAAGGGGGCCTGGCAAAGTTATGTCATCTTTATTGTGCGAGACGAACGTCCGGCGGATATTCTTTTTCAGTGTAGTGACAATACCTGGCAAGCGTACAATCGTTGGCCAGACAACTACTCGGTCTACACGCATCCCAAAGGCAACCAGGGTCCGTGGGCGGACGTGAGTTTTGATCGGCCCTATGGCAAATATGCCCAGATCTATGAAAATCCGCAGTCGGTCGGATCGGGCGAGTGGCTCTGTTTTGAGTTTCCCTTTGCCTACTGGCTTGAGAAGCATGGATACGATGTGAGCTATTGTTCCAATAGTGATATGATCACTCCAGAGCGAGCCCTACGCTGTAAGACCTTCTTGAGTGTAGGGCACGATGAATATTGGGATATCCGTCAGTATGAGACTGCGTTGAAACTGCGGGAGTCCGGCGTGAATCTGATGTTTTTCTCGGGTAATTCGGTTTGTTGGGTCAGTCCTTTCAGGAAGAGCTCGAGTGGGGTTGAGAAGCGGATTCTCTTTCGGGGCGGTCCCTACGGAGGTGAGTATCAATGGGCAGAATTGCGTGAACGTCTGAACGGCCCGTTTCCCCATCGCGGCCCTGATGAAGGCTATTTAATTGGGGCACGCAATGTTGAGCCCGTCAATGGTGGTGGTGATTGGATTGTTGATCAGCCCGATCACTGGATGTTTCAGGATACTGATCTCAAAAAGGGAGACCGAATCCCTGGACTTATCGGTTGGGAATACCATGGGGATCCGCCGAGCGATATGACTGGGCTGGAAATTGTCGCTAAGGGCACAGCGCTTCAGGGAGGAGATAATCCGCAGCAGTGGGCGGCTACAATCTATCCAGGGCCTCAGGGTAATTTTGTCTTTAATGCATCGACTATTTTCTGGTGTCAGGGCCTTTCGCATCCGCCAGGCCACATGTTGCCTTGGTCGCATTGGTCACGGCCCCACGGACCTGATGAACGAGTCCAGCAAATGACCCATAACCTATTGCGCCGGTCGATTCAGTGATTTGGAGTGAACTCCTTGAGGTTCTGATTAGGGAGGAATAAATCCTTGCTACGCGGACGTGTCTGCCCCTTCCTGGGGCCTTGCTAGTAGTGATAGGAAAGCGTCTTCGGTCAGGATTTCTAGTCCCAGACGTTGGGCCTTCTCGAGCTTTGATCCCGCTTCGTCTCCGGCGACGACGTAGTTTGTTTTTTTACTGACGCTGCTCACTACTTTACCTCCGGCCTCCTCAATCTTTGTGCTAGCCGCAGATCGAGTCAGGTTCGGTAGGGAACCGGTAAGAACGAAGGTCTTGCCTTTGAAAGGGCGGTCTTCGGTCTCGGGAACATGGAGGGCCGAGTTGAAGTTGAGCCCGGCTTTTTCTAGGGCCTCGACAAGCGCTTGGTTGCTTGGATCATCGAACCAGGTGGCAATGCTATGGGCAATGACCGAACCGATTTCGTCGATAGCAACGAGCTGTTCTTCATTGGCTTCCATTACGTGGGTGAGGTCCGAAAAATGACGTCCCAAGGTTTTTGCGACCCCGGCACCGACATGAAGAATGCCTAAGCCGAAGATCAAGCGCCAGAGGTCACGGGTCTTGCTCGCTTCGAGTCCGTCCAAGAAGTTTTGAGCGGACTTATCAGCCATCCGCTCGAGGGCTGACACTTCTTCGAGCGTGAGTTTGTAGAGTTCAGCGACATTGATTGCGAGTCCCTTTTCGACGAGTTTCTGGACTAGAACTTGGCCGCCGCCTTCGATATCCATGGCCCCCCGAGAACACCAGTGCTCGAGTCGTTCTCGGACTTGGGCTGGACAGTTTGGATTACTGCAGCGGATGACAACGCCCACAGCTTTTTCTTCATTGTCTCGCGTGACCGGTGTTTGGCACTCGGGACATTCTTTTGGGAATTCGTAAGGCGTTTCGTCTCCCGTTCGTTTGCCGACAACCACCCGGACGACGGCAGGGATAATCTCGCCCGCTTTCTCAATGACAACCGTATCACCAATACGGATGTCTTTCCTCTGGAGTTCTTCTTCGTTGTGGAGCGTCGCGCGACTGACAGTGCTCCCACTGACAAAGACCGGTTCTAATTCGGCGACTGGGGTCAGTGCTCCCGTTCGTCCCACTTGAATGGTGATGTTTTTGAGTTTGGTTTCGGCTTGCTCAGCGGCGTATTTGAAAGCCATCGCCCAGCGGGGGGCTTTGGCGGTCGATCCAATCCGCTCTCGTAGTTTTACCGGGTTGAGTTTGATGACCGCACCGTCAGTTTCGTAAGCGAAAGAGTGTTTCAAGTCCTGTCTCTTATACACATCTGACGCTGCCGACGAGCGATCTA